>Ga0255743_10004148_pt1 | contig 11210 bp, 10 predicted proteins | sample 101ome_19_FD_179950 | JGI IMG/M metagenome (GOLD analysis project Ga0255743, IMG submission 179950) | Coastal salt marsh microbial communities from the Groves Creek Marsh, Skidaway Island, Georgia - 101405AT metaG (version 2) | ecosystem: Environmental > Aquatic > Marine > Intertidal zone >...
AAGCTTTAGCCTTCGAGCAGTTTCAAGCTCTCCCAATGTCATATTGAATCCGCCATCACCTGTTAACGCGACAACAGGGGAACTTTTGCCACAAGCCAGCTGAGCACCTATTGCCCCAGGTAGGCCATAACCTATGGAAGCAAATCCACGATCAGGTACGTAGGTGCGGCCTGATTTCTTTGTGTCATAGAGAAGTCCAGTCCAATGGCCAGCAAAACCGCCGTCCGCTACTAATACGCCATCTTCGGGCATAGTATTCATTAGCTCCCGGATAACGCGTCCCATGTTAATGGGGCGCTCTTCAGAGCCATAGCGTGGTTCAGCGCCTTCAACCCATTTGGCCATTTTCTCCTGGACCTCGTCACAATAGCCTTGACGGTTTTTCCGTCTCAGCTCTGATTTCTCATTCAATTCATCAGCTAAGTCGGTAAGGCCTTCTCCAGCATCACCAACAAGGGCAACTGTTGGTGGTGTCGTACGTCCAATCTCTTCTGGCCAAACTTCGAGATGGATAAGAGGTTTTCCGGATAAAGGGAGAGCAAAACGTTTAGTAGCAATTTCACCAAGTTTACATCCAACAACTAACAGACAGTCAGACGCTTCAATTAAGTCGTTTGCAATCCGATCATAGCGTCCAAAAAGTCCTGCGTTGAGGCGATGGTTGCATGCAATGCCTCCTTTTCCGCTCATGGTGTGAGCAACAGGAATATTTTCCTGCTCGGCCAGTCTCAGAAGGGCATCGTAACCCTGGGATAAATGAATGCCTCCGCCAACCATCATTATTGGTCGCTTAGCTGTACGTAGATATTCCGCTGCCTGTCTTGTTGCACTCCGTCCGGGGCGAGAAGTGCGAGAAGGAATGGAGAGTGTATCCTCATCAATCCAAAAGTCGTTGGCGTCGTAGTCGAATTCTCCGTGGGCGATATCTTCAGGCACGTCTAAGATTACGGGTCCTGGGCGTCCTGAGGTTGCTACCGCGAATGCACGACGAACTAGTTCTGGGACTCTTGTGCCTACCTCAACTCTAATGACTTCTTTGGCGCATGGGGCGAGAATTTCTAGCTGCTTCGCCTCTTGCGTCATATTTTTCCAAGCATGTGTGCGGTTTGCATCTCCGACGATTGCAATAAGTGGAACCCCCGCATTAAGGCTCTCAACCAGTGCGGTTGTGAGATTAGTCGCTCCAGGACCTAAAGTGGCATCAACCACGCCGACACGACCAGTCACCCGAGACCAGGCATCCGCCGCAAAACAGCCACATCGCTCATCATTAATAAGGGTATGCACCAAACCTAATTCACGAACTGCGTCGTAGAATGGAAGTAGTTGGAAGCCGCCCATTCCAAACATCGGGGAGCCGCCGGCTAACTTCAGCATCTCTGCAAGAGCACGGCCACCTAAAAGGCGTCGAACGGGATCATTGCGCAAAACCTCAGTCATCTAGGAAGTATTCCTTTTTTTCTATTTAGCTTTCGAAAAGGTAAAATATCCGTGTCTCTCTTTGCGAGTTTGGACCAACCAGGTCCAATGGTACAATATTGTTTTGGAACTACTTTATCCCACTACATGGAATTTTTGGCCTGAGCATACTTCCAACCACGAGCAGCAATCTCTGGTGCTATCAGACCAATATCAGCGGCATCTGTAGAGGCGGCATTGCCCGCAAGTCCACGAGCACGCACTCCATCCAGTATTGCAGCAAATCTGAAAAAAGCGTGAGCCATATGGGCGTTGGTCAAGCCTCCATCGCTACGCCCGGCAGCTTCACAGTAAATAGAGTTAAATTCTTCAAAGGTTGGAATTCCAAGTGCGTTTGAATCAAGGCCCTCTAAACCGAAGAATTGCTGTGGGTTTGTTCCGTACAAAATTGCACAATAGGCTAAATCGCCTAGTGGGTGACCAAGAGTAGAAATTTCCCAATCAAAGACTGCGACCACTCGAGGCTCCGTTGGGTGAAACATTACATTGCCCATTCGGTAGTCCCCGTGGGCAATACGTGTTTCGCTGTCTTCCGGCATATGGGCATCCAGCCATTCCATGAGGGGTTGCATTGCTGGCATTGCTTGCGTCTGCGTTTCAAAAAAATTTCTTGACCAGCGCTTGAATTGCCTTCGATACCAGTCGCCAGGTCTTCCAAAATCTTCTAAGCCAAGCTCTGCCGGGCTAAAGGTATGAAGTTGCGCCAGTGTCTCAGCAAGGCTCTTATACATCTCGGCTCGATGTTCAGGGGAGCAGCCAGGCAGACTTGTATCTTTGAAAACCCGGCCTTGCATGCGTTCCATCACATAAAAAGGCGTGCCCACGATTTCGCGGTTGTCAGAATAAAGAAACTGCTTGGCAACCGGATACCCCGCCTCGGATAGTGCTTTTTGAACGCGAAATTCTCGATCCACTTGATGAGCGGATGGTAAGAGCTCACCTGGAGGTTGTTTGCGTAGGACATATTCTACGTCATCAAAACCCACCACATAAGTTGGATTTGATTGGCCATACGCAAACTGAGATAGTTTCATAGACCCCTGAGTTTCTGGTAATGCTTCCTTTAGGAACTCCGCGAGGCGCCCCTGATCAATTGTGTGGGCCTCTCTGACCTCTGTTACTGCTGTTGCGTCCATTTCATCTGTCATGAGCCAGGGCTCCCTAGAGGGGTAAGACGTTCGTCATAATCAAGAAAACTTGAGGTACGGGAGCGTTTGGTTGGATGTAACCAATAATTGTCAATTTCTGATTGGCTTAATCCCTTCTCAGATAACGCTTCGTCGTCAAGGAAGAAGCGCCCTGTAACGTTGATTGCAGGCTGAGTTAAAATCCAATGAGCAGCATCAGCCATGATTTTTGGATCTCGGCAACCTTCATACGTTGCGGGACTAAATACCTTCACAGCCATAGTTGCGACTGCATGCCTGGGCCAGAGCCCTGTGGAGGCGATGCCATCCACTTTTAGCTCCTCGGCCCAACCGCAAACCATCATTGACATCGCGTACTTTGAAATTGTGCGAGGTAATCTTTCAGCAAACCAGCGAGGATCCATATTTATCGGTGATGCAATTGTGAGAATGTGTGGATTTAAAGATCGTTTAAGGTGAGGAAGGCACGCCTGGGTGATAAAAAATGTGCCACGGGCATTGATGTCAAATAAGAGATCAAATTGCTTTGCTGTTGTGTCAGCTGTTTTTGTAAAAGTTTGCACGCTCGCGTTATTCACTAAAGCGTCTATACCCCCAAACGCTTCAACTGCTGCTTCTGCGGCTGCCTGAATTTGACTTATATCTCGCAAATCCATTCTTACTACTAGTGCTTGACCACCAAGTTTTTCGCACTCTGCAGCGATCTCTGGGAGAGTGCCCGGAAGTTTTTGGTGTGGCTCAATAGTTTTTGCAGCCAACACGACATTTGCCCCATCGGATGCCGCTCGTTTTGCAATCTCTGCGCCGATACCGCGACTTGCTCCTGTAACAAAAATCGTTTTGCCTTTCAGAGAGCTCTTCATACTCATTCCCCCCTAAAAACAGGGCGTCGTTTATTCACGAAGGCATCAACACCCTCTTGGAAGTCCTTTGTTGATGTTGATGAAACAAAGTTTGTTCTTTCAGCTTCAAGTTGCGTGGCTAAATCATTCTCAAATGATTGGTCGATTAACATTTTTGTTTTCGCATATGCTTGGGTTGGACCCTTTGCGAGTTGTTCTGCAAGCCCCATAACTTCTTTTGCGATGGCGTCGTCCGGCACGACCCTATTAACCAGACCAAGTTCATATGCACGGTCAGCGTCGAAACGCTCAGACAGCAAGGCTATCTCCATTGCTCTTCTTCGGCCTACCAACCTTGGTAAGAAAAATGTTGAGCCTCCATCCGGGCTTGTGCCAAGATTTGCATAGGCCAACGTGAACACGGTTCCTTTTGCTGCAATTGCAAGATCGAGATTCATTGCAAGGCTCATTCCTGCACCTGCCACAGCGCCATGAAGTTGCCCTATAACCGGCTTTGGCATGCGAACCAGCGTTTTAACCGCCACATGATATGTATCAATCATGCGGCCAGCGTGTTCACCAATCCTCTTTATCTCCGAATGGAAGGAGGCAACATCTCCTCCTGCCTGAAAACCCTTACCAGCTCCGTTGACTATCACAGCTCGAATACTTTGATCAGCTTCAATCTCCCAACAGATCTCACAAAGCAGCTCAGCCATTTCTATTGAAAGAGCATTTAGGACGTCAGGTCGGTTGAGGGTAATAACGGCAATAGCACCATCTTTTTTCAATAGGACTGGGTCGGCCATGATAAACAATTTCCTTACAAAAAAAGGATTTGTTGCCGACGGTAGCTACTCCGTCCAGACTTGCCAAGTAAACTGGTGCCACGAAAGCGGGTGCATTGAAAAGATTGACGATAAAACAAAGTGGAGTAGGCGGCGGCTCATCTGCTCCAATAAGAATGGCGATACTATTGGCCATCGTAGCGGGATTTGCCTTTACGCTGTCATTTGCGTGCATCAAGGCGCTTGGAAAAGATATACCAGTTCAACAAGTTATGTTTTTTCGAATGTTTGTTGGCATTCTAGTGCTGACACCAATGCTTTTAAGAGCACCCAGGAGTATTTGGAAATCTAGCAGGCCATTTGGTCACCTTTATCGAATATTGGCCGGCTTTGCATCAATGATGTTGCTTTATTGGGCAGCTGCTCGAATGCCTTTGGCTTTGCTTACAGCTACGCAATTTATGATGCCACTTTTTGTGACAATGCTCTCCATCCCATTGCTTCAAGAGAGTGTTGGGTGGAGAAGAGCTTTAGCAACGCTTCTCGGGTTTGGAGGAGTGCTTTTGATGATCCAGCCAGGCGAAGAGGGCATATTAGGCGTTGAACTTGCATATATCGCGGCTATTGCGTCTGCACTTTTTTATGCTCTTGCGGTAATTGCAATGCGCCAACTTGGGCGAACAGAGCCTGTTTTGCGCACCACTTTATATTTTTCTGCAGTTGCTGCTTTGGCCAGTGGCATCGCTTGTTTATTTGGTTGGGTTAACCCAACGCTAAATCAATGGCTTCTTCTTATATGCACGGGTATAGCGGGAGGAATTGGGCAGTTTGCGATGGTGGGCGCGTACAAAATGGCTCCCGCGACAGTTGTGGCACCCTTCGACTACATGCAGATGGTATGGGCTACCGCAATTGGATTTATAATTTGGCTTGAGATACCAACAATTCATACATTGTTAGGTGCATCGGTGGTGATTTTGTCTGGATTTTATATTTTCCGAAGAGAGGCTGCGGCCAGAAAAAAGTTCGCTTAGAACTCGATCATTTAATTCCGACCCTGCTAATCCAAGATTTCTCCGAGTCTGTAGGGTTTTCTGGATTTAAACATTCAATACAAATTTAATTTGTGCAGTGCACAAAAATTCCTTGACATCATCATTATTATTACGCATATGCGGTATCTATTGTGCATCGCACAAAAAAATTAATTTCCACACAGATTGTTAAGATCTGTTTTTTGGTAAGGAGTTCTTCACATGACTGCCAAGACAACCGGTGCAAAATCTGCTTTTGATTTTGATATGTTTAAAGCCTTTGAACAGTTTAAGATTCCAGGTTTTGACATGGATGCCATCATGGCATCACAGCGGAAGAACGTTGAAGCTGCTGCTGCTGCTAACCAGCGTGCATTCGAGGGAATGAGTGCCCTTGTGCGTCGTCAAACAGAGGTCGCTCGCGAGACCGCCGAAGCTGGAATGAAGGCTTTTTCAGACGTGTCTGTTGCTGCACCAGAAGAAAGGCTTGCAAAGCAGGCTGACTTTGCGAAATCCAGCTACTCGGCTTTCTTTGCTAACAGCAAAGAAATCTATGACATGGCTGTGAAAACCACTGATGAAGCAATTGGTCTTATCAACGACCGCGTAACAGCTTCAATCGAAGAGTCTAAGAAAGTCTTCGCAGCAAAATAAGGTTTAGATCTCTTTTATTTAAGAGATCCGACTTTTTTTGATTTAGGCCCACTTTTTATCAAAAAGTGGGCCTTTGTTTTATTCAGCTTAGTGGTAGGCTGCTCCCTGAAACAGCGTCAATTGTAGGGAGTTACTGTATTGTCTGACCAAAAGCCGCGGCGTCCAGTGCCGAAGCCAACCCCCGAAACCCAGCATTTTTGGGATGGATGTAAAAATGGTGAGCTTATCCTGCAGCGATGTAAGGATACTGGAAAAGCGTATTTTCCCCCACGTCCTTTCAGTCCTTTCACTGGCAGTCGCAACGTTGAGACGTTTAAAGCATCTGGTAAGGGGATACTGTACAGCTATGTTATTAATCATAGGGCACCCCCAAATTTCATTTTAGAACCTCCTTTCGCTATTGCGGTTGTTGAGCTTCAGGAGGGGCCACGAATGATGACAAATATCATTGACTGCGAGCAAACTCCTGAAGCCTTAGAACTCGATATGCCAGTCGAGATCGCTTTTGAGCATCTTACTGACGATATCTCTTTGCCGGTATTCCGGCCATCCCAGCGTTGAAGGATAGCATTATGAAGCCAGGTTCTGTTGCGGTAGTAGGAGCCGCTGAAACAACTGAAATGGGCAAGCTGCCGCACGTTTCGAATATTATGTTACATGCTGATGCTGCTCTCAACGCTATGGAAGACGCCGGTCTTAAACCATCAGATATTGATGGAGTAGCAACAGCACGCGAAGTGCCAACAGAAATAGCGCACTACCTTGGTATTGAACCACGTTGGGTGGATGGTACTAGCGTAGGTGGCTGTTCATTTATGGTTCATGTACGCCATGCAGTCGCTGCCCTCGAAGCAGGTCTTGCTAACAATATATTAATCACCCACGGGGAAAGTGGTCGTAGCCAAGTTGGTATGACGCCTAGAGCGATTGGGCCTGGAATGTTGGAAGGGCAATTTCAGCTCCCATACGGGGTTATGAACCCTCCTACCATGTTCACAATCCCGGTTTTGCGTTACCTAAAGACCTATAATATTCCCATTGAAAAATTAGCTAATGTTGCCGTTGTCCAGCGTGAATATGCTGCTATGCATCCTCGTGCCTACATGCGTGATCCTATTACTGTCGATGATGTCTTGAATGCGCGCATGATCGCCTATCCATTTACTCTCTTAATGTGTTGCTTAGTGACTGATGGCGGTGGCGCTTTGATCCTCTCTCGTGCTGATAGAGCTAAGGATATGAAACAAAAGCCTGTATATGTAATGGGCGTAGGTGAGGGTGCCGAGACAACGATGATTTCCCAAATGAAGGATTTCACATCGTCCCAGGCATTTCGCATCTCAGGTGCAGAAGCGTTTCGCACTTCTGGAATCAAGCACTCTGATGTTGATCATCTTATGATTTATGACGCATTTGCACATTTGCCTCTCTATGGGCTCGAAGATCTTGGGTTCTGTAATCGTGGCGAGGCAGCGGACTTCATCTGGGAAAGGAATACTGCTCCAGGTGGGAAACTACCCCTGAATACGAACGGTGGTGGGCTTTCTTACATGCACTCAGGCATGTATGGCATGTACGCTCTTCAGGAAAGTGTCCGTCAAATGCGAGGTATTTCGCCTGCTCAGGTTGATGGTGCCGAGATAAGCTTCTGCCATGGTGTTGGCGGAATGTTTGCTGCATCTGGCTCCGTCGTTTTCTCGAACGTTGCTCCCTAGTCAATACTAATATCATTTGGTGTTTCTGCGGCAGGGCCTGTGCTTTGTCGCAGAAAACTTTTGAGGCACGAACATGTTTGAACTCTGGGTCCCAGTCACTATCGCAGCAGCATTTTTGCAGAACCTAAGGTCTGCTCTTCAAAAGCACCTCAAAGGAAAGCTATCTACATCTGGGGCCACGTTTGCCCGCTTTGGCTTTGGGTTCCCGGTCGCATTAATTTACGTGGTTTTTCTTCACTTTGGTGTTGGATTTTCTATCCCCAACCCAGATCTAGAATTCTTTTTGTGGACGGCACTGGGTGGAGCAACCCAGATAGGTGCAACTGCGTTACTGGTTTACCTCTTTGGGCTAAGGAATTTTGCAGTCGGAACTGCATATTCAAAAACAGAGACTGTCCAAGCAGCTATTTTTGGTGTGGTTTTCTTAGGGGACGCACTGTCCTGGCCTGCAGTTCTCGCAATTATGATTAGTCTCGTTGGAGTGGTTTCCATTAGCCTCGCTAAAACAGGAGGAGGAGCTGGAAAACTTGCAACTGCTTTTTTTGAAAAGACAACTGCTATTGGTCTAGTTTCGGGCGCGCTATTTGGGATTTCGGCAGTCGCGTATCGTGGAGGGAGCTTGAGCCTTGGAGGACCACATTTCTTAATACAGGCTGGCTACACACTGGCATGGGCTACTTTTCTCCAAACCATCGCAATGTTGATATATATTCGAATTCGAGAGCCTGGCCAGATCACTAAAATTCTTAAATCATGGAAGGTAGCAAGTGTTGTGGGTGCCTCAGGAGCCCTTGGTTCTGTTGGCTGGTTTACTGCAATGACAATCCAGAATGTTGCTTATGTGCGGGCTCTAGGGCAAATCGAGTTAGTCTTTACCTTCATTGCCTCGGTGGTTTTCTTCAAAGAGAGCTCCACAAGAGGTGAGATTTTTGGAATTATTTTAATCGTATTAGGAATTTTACTCCTCCTGCTCAAAGGATAACTCAAGTACTTAACGGGTCAGCATTTTTGAAACACCGAGTACAAAAAGCATTGTTTGGCTGGTTCAGGAAATCAGTCTCACAAGTCGGTGTGCTGCCATTTGTTGTTGTTGAAGATGGTATATTAATTGCCCTAATTACATCGCGGCGTAGAGGCCGATGGATCCTTCCAAAGGGATGGCCAATTAAAGATCGTTCGCTTCCGGCCTCAGCAGCTCAAGAAGCGTTAGAGGAAGCCGGTTGTCTGGGCCAAATTGCGATGGCGCCGTGTGGAAGTTTTAAATATCAGAAAGCCACTGCCAAAGGCTACGATATTGAGTCCACAGTTGAGGTGTACCCTTTAAAAGTGTCCTATCAGTGTTTGGATTGGCGAGAACGAAGAGAGCGTAACCTAGAATGGGTATCGCTCGGGCAGGCTGCGAGCCTTGTGGATGAAATGGAATTGCGCCATCTACTCCAATACCTTAATCATCGCCCCGAGCGTATTCTAAATGCTTCTTATCAGTCGCTTAGATAGAGAGTTGAGCTGTGATGAATTCGAAGAAGTCTACTCTCGATAAAGATCTAGAGAAAATAGTGCATGTAGAGGCGGCTACCCGATCATTATCGAGTAGCTACGTTGGTCACGGCATTGCGTTACTCTTTCTAGGCGCATCGGCTGTATTAGCTGGAGCTGTTGCGGGAGTTGATCATCATTCGGCTTTGGTGGTTTTCGCGGCAGTCCTAGGCGGCTACATGGCCCTCAATATTGGGGCTAACGATGTAGCTAACAATGTTGGGCCCGCAGTTGGTTCTCGTGCCATGTCCTTAATGATGGCTTTGGTAATTGCTGCAGTATTCGAGAGTGCCGGAGCGCTTATTGCTGGTGGTGACGTTGTCTCCACGATTTCAAAGGGGATTATCGATCCAGCCCAGGTTAAAGATAGCCAAACTTTTATTAATGCTATGATGGCGGCTCTAATTGCAGCAGCAGTTTGGGTTAATCTAGCGACCGTATTGAATGCTCCTGTTTCAACTACTCACTCTGTTGTTGGGGGGGTGATGGGTGCAGGTGTAGCGGCAGTTGGCTTTTCCCTAGTTAATTGGCAGACGCTAGGAGCTATAGCGGCAAGTTGGGTAATTTCACCATTTTTAGGTGGAGTTATCGCAGCGCTTTTTCTCGCTTTTATAAAGCTCAATATAATTTACACAGAGGATAAGATTGCATCAGCCAGACGATGGATACCTCTACTTATTGCAATAATGGCAGGGTGTTTTGCTAGCTATTTGACGCTCAAGGGTTTGAAACGCGTCTGGAAAGCAGATGCTGCGACAGTCGCTTTGATAGGATTTAGTGTCTTTGCCTTGGTGTGGGCAGTCAGTCATCCTTTAATCCGCCGTCAATCCGAGGGCATGGAAAATAGAAATCGTTCTCTACGTAAGCTTTTTCAAATCCCTTTAATCTGTTCTGCTGCATTGCTCTCATTTGCTCATGGGGCAAATGATGTTGCCAACGCCATTGGTCCGCTCGCTGCTATTTTAAGTGCAGTTGAGAGTGGTGCCATCTCAGCAAAGGCTACAGTCCCTATTTGGGTAATGATAATAGGCGCGTTTGGAATTAGTCTGGGCCTGTTCATTTATGGGCCGAAGTTAATACGCATGGTCGGCGCACAAATTACCAAAATGAATCCGATGCGAGCTTATTGTGTAGCTCTTTCGGCAGCCATAACGGTGATCGTAGCTTCCTGGCTAGGCTTACCTGTCAGCTCGACTCACATCGCAGTGGGTGCAGTGTTTGGAGTGGGCTTTTTCCGAGAACAGTTCACTAAGCGCTCTAAGCGCCGGCGCCAGATGATTAAACGTCGTGGCTTAGAGGCAGACAATGAAGATACTGAGTCTCCATCTCCAGATGTAGTCCAGCACAGGAGACTGGTGCGTCGAGCTCACTTTATGACCATTGTTGTAGCGTGGGTGATCACGGTTCCTGCTTCAGCAATTCTTGCTGCTGTTGCCTACTATGCCATATCAATAATTTGACGCGTGTAGGCGCTATCAGCCTTTAGCCTGTAACACCTTGAATCTAGCCTGAGCATCCTCGGGCCATTCTTCACGTGGATTGTAATACTCTTCAAAACTTCGTGCATTTTCAGGCACGCGGACCCACGAGGCTTTACTAGAGGTATAAATATGCACGTCAGGTTCAATATCCGTGTCCTGCAAGGTGCCAACACGAACAAACGCGATCGCGTGACCGGCCGCCCCGTAATGGCTCCAAAGAGCGGTTTTACACTTTGAGCACCGGCAAATCTTTTGTCCCTTGCCGCTCGCTGTGGAGACCTCAAAGTTTTCCATATCACCCTTTGTTAATTTTATTGCAGATGACTCCACCATGGCATTCAAGGCGAAGGCGGACCCTGTCTGGCGCTGGCAGTATGTGCAATGGCAGCAATGCACGAAAAGAGAACTATTCAGCACTTCGAAATGGCAGTCGCCGCAAGCACATAACCCGGAACCAAGTATTTGTTTCATTAATCGAGCCCTGCATCGAATTTGGGTGGTTTTGGAAATCCAAAGGGTGGAGGGGAACCTGC
>Ga0255743_10004162_pt1 | contig 11192 bp, 20 predicted proteins | sample 101ome_19_FD_179950 | JGI IMG/M metagenome (GOLD analysis project Ga0255743, IMG submission 179950) | Coastal salt marsh microbial communities from the Groves Creek Marsh, Skidaway Island, Georgia - 101405AT metaG (version 2) | ecosystem: Environmental > Aquatic > Marine > Intertidal zone >...
ATCGGGCATTAAAAAACCCCTTCGTCTATTATAACAAAGGGGTCTTAATAATCAATTATTTTTTGACCTATTTTCCGATGACTAAATCGGAATAGTCTAATTTACTCATACCTGTTAATTCTTCCTCAACCTCATCATACATGTAAGCTTTCACAACGGACACTACCCCTTGTTCTGCTTGAGCCAACTTACTCTCCATCCAATCTTCCAATTGTTCACCATCTTCCATCATCTCCCACATCTTATATGCTAAGGTGGCGATGGTAAAGAGTTGTTGTTTCGCCATATATGACCCATCATGTTTACCTTCTGTCAAGGAAGCCTTCAACCTTTCCAATTGTGCTTCTGTTAGAATAATGTTTGCCATACTTTTTATCTTTATTTATAAATATATTAATTACCCAATAAAATTAATTATAAGTATATGGATTTGTTGGAACTCCATCAACTTTGAAAGACCAATGTAAGTGAGGTCCTCCAGAATTACCCGAACCTGCATGTCCTTTGGCTCCGCCAGTAAACCCAATCCACTGTCCTTTGGTGACTTTACCATTTTGCGGGATTTCACGTCCTGTTAAGTGACAAAATGTTGAAACTATTTTTTTACCATTCTCATCTTCACCTTTTAACACAATCCCATTACCACAATCACTACTATTATATTTACTAATCTTTCCGTCATAAGGTGCAAAGATACGTGTACCAATTTTTGTAGAAATATCACAAGCATTGTGGGTTCTCTCTTTAGGTGTACCCTTATCCCTTTTTTGCCCGTAATTATTACATTTGCCGGGGTTTGGTAATGGTGGAGCAATATTGTCACCACTTTCCCATCTGTGAGAAGGAACCTTAGACCAACCACCCTTTGATGATGGTTGTGGAGAACTTCTCGTAGGTGGTGATTTTTTTATTTGCTCATTAATTACATTCCCAAGTATTTTTATAAAATCCATACACATAAATATCATATAAATAAAAAAGGTGGAGAAAAAACTCTCCACCTTTGGGGCCGACACGGCTATACGTGAGGTCGGCTACTCCACCACCCTTTCGGGAAATAAATGGTAGACTCAAAAAACTATTAAATCAAGTTTACCATTGTAATTTTAAACTTTCCATTTACCCAAAAGCTTTTCTATCTCTTCATTGAATGCGTCATCAACTGTTCTACATTCTCTGATACCATAAGCATTACCATCAGTAGTATAAATGACAACATCACCATCAAACCTTTCAATCTCCTGAATCTCTTTGATTTCCTTTGTTTCAGGAATCACAACACTACCACCAACCTTATACATTTTTTTTATGTCTTACAATTAATTTATCAGTAGGTTCAATTATAAATCCTTCCATACCATGAAGCTCTTCTCCCATATTATTTTTCAAATTATTCACAAGTGTATGAATGATAGTAAACACACTTAACATATCCTTATGAGTTTCAGAAGAATATTCTTTGAACCATTTTACATTCCCTTTTAAATCTATTAACTCTAAAACATACATAGGTATTACTTAGTAAGTTGTTTTAATTTAACATCCAATAACCCTATCGTATCTTTGTCTTGACGAGAAAGTTTACCTTTTGATTTAATCTCACTTATAAGACTTTTAACGTATTCTATCTCTGAATGATTTTTTGGTTGAACCTCTTCAACGTTAGTCTTTACAATCTCACCCTTATTTACAATAACATGTTTTGTTTCATTTACCAAACTTTTTGGTTGTCTTAACTTCCAAAACAAGTAATCAACAGCCTTCTTTGACGTATAAAAAAACAAAAGAGTAAAACCAAAAATGATTATATTACTAAAGTTATTTTCTAAATAATCTACCAAACCTAACATCACAAGAATAGTTATTAGAACAGTAGAAACAATTACCATCTTGAAAGTGGACCATATTTTATCAACCGTATTCTTCATTACTCTTCCATCTTAGATTTACGAACAGCATACTGACCCAAAGTCAATTCCTCCTGAGGCTTTACATTACCCAAGATGATGGATTGACGAAGAAGTTCATAAGGAACATGAACGTAGAAATCACGACCGTTGAAGAACGATAGGTCCTGCTTCAACTCTACACAAGAGTGAACCATCTGAAGAAACAACTTAAACTGAACCTCGTCATTGTAGAAGTCGTTCAATAGTTCTCCGAATTGTGGGTGAATGATTTTGATGTTTCTTTCTAATACCATAGTTGTCTTTATTTGTTATACAAAGATAAGAAATATTCTATTAATCTTAAAATTTTCTGTTAAGAATGTTTAAAAAAGAAGTTTCTAATCTTTCAATCTCTCTCTTTTTTAAAAGGTCAGTAATTTCCTTGTCATTAACAATATCATCAATGTCATATTCTCTAACATATTGTTCAGGGATGTATTTCTTACCCTTAGTATAGTAAAGTGTTACAGTCTCATAAACATCTACAGAATCTACAACATGAATGCTATTGTCTCTCTCATCAATAAATTTATATCCTTTGGTCATATCTATTTTATTTTATCTTAACAAAGATATGAAACATTTTTTTAACAACCAAACAAAAGAGCATAAAAAAACCTCGGTGGGTTAGCACCGAGGTCAAGGAAGGTATATGAGGTATAGAACGCTGAGACTACACGTTTATGTGACCTGTCTTTCGTGAGATTACCCTAATAGTCGGTTGCTCACATTGTCCACAATAGTTGCCTATCGTATCAAGTCAGTGTCGGTTACTTACGTTAACCACTCGTATTCGTTAACAACTACTCAACTACTACTTAACTCTGTTGAACCTTGCGAGTTCATGAAGGGATGGCCGTCCCAACAGGTCTTTTGTAATTGACATTGAAAGACTTGCGGTCTATCAATGACTCCGTTAGTTTACACTCGGAGTTTTAGACACCTTTCGTTGTCAACGCCCGAAGACTCTTGCTCGTATTTAATTGGTTAATTAAATTAGCATTGTGGAAGAAGGAAAGATGTGCTTCGGGAGAAGGTCCGTTCCTTTGGAGAACAGAATGCTTCACACCTCTCTGTAAGTCTGCAAACTTACGGTCAGTCAGGACTTCGTAGACTTTAACGTCTCGGAAACCCATCAGACTGGTACCCAGCCCTACGACACCTTGCAGGGTGTGTCGAACCGTCACCTGTAGCTTTTCCTGTTGATGTCACCATCTCAACTCTGATATTCCACGGACTCAGAGTAACCTCTTCCCCCCAGCAGTTGCCCTCGGGGAATCGGCCGTAGCCACTTTGTTTAGTTGTCAGCCTCACGACTGCGAACATCCACGGTGTACTAATCCCGCTTCAATCCCTTTAGTCCCCTCACAGGGGTTATCTAACGACGCTAAACCGCCGTGTCTGTCTATGTCCAACTCCTTTGGAAAGGATAATCTCCGAAGAGAAAATACAAAAGTCGGTCCATAAACATGACCAATATTTCAAAGAACTTTGACAAATCTAAAACATATTTTTGGAAGTGTCAAATTATTTTAACAAATTTTTCTGATTAAATCAGTAGGGTAAAGTATAAATATTCCCTTATCTGTCAAAAGTTATACGAAGATAATAAAAAAAACTGCTCGGTCAAGCAGTTTTCTTAATTTTTTTGGTAATTTCCTTTATGATATAACCCATTGGGTTATAAGATAGTTTGAAATACCCTGAATGTTTCCTTAGTGGCTCGTTAGATTGCCATACCCTTTTCATTGAAATTAGATTTAAGTGCTTTTAGTTTTCCACTTGCGGATTCCATTCTTCCGACCATCTTGTCCATTTCTTCCAAGTGTTGAGGGTGTTCACCGATACCAACTGAATTGTTTAGGTAAACTTCTAAGGTTGCCTTTGCTTCTAAAAGGTCTGCTTCGTATTTTGCTACGAGGGCTTGATACATTAAACTCATTTTAAGATTATATTTAGTAATTTATTAAATTGTTCCGTCATTGGAGAAGGTAACTCGTCTTTGCCGAAGTAACCACATTCTGTATGTTCATCACCGTCCTTAGCTTTATCTAAATCAGGATATACTTCTTCTTCACAATCATAAAGGTAACAATACATCTCACCTTTAATCTTACTACCGTCTCTATTGGTTCGCTTAATTATACCACAAAACTCTGGCGTTTTCAACAGTTTGATGTTAGTTTCTTCAAAAAACTCTCTCATCGCACCTTTCAATGGTTCTTCACCTTCTTCAACACTACCAGCAGGACACGACCAATGACCAGGTAATGAGCCTTCAGCATTTCTTTTACATAACAATACCTTATTGTTACACCTTACAATTACTCCTCCGTATTTATTCATATTATGATTGTTTAGATATTTATAAGTATATGAAAGTTTCAATAGGAAATACAGATATCAAAGTTAAACTTTGTGTTACCAAAGAAGCCATCACCAAAGGAATGCAAGGACAGCGTTTTAATGATGAGTTTCAAGGTATGTATTTCTTGATGCCAACCAAAGGAGAACAATCGTTTTGGATGTTTGATTGTATTGTTCCTTTGGATATTATTTTTATCAATAACGACGAAGTAGATACCATCCACGAAAATTGTCCTATCTGTAAAAATGAGTTGGAATGTGAATCTTATACTGGTTATGGTGATAAAGTATTGGAACTACCAGCAGGTATGACAAAACAATTGGACATAAAAAAAGGAGACAAAGTCTCCTTCTCATTATTTAATTAATTCATTTAATTTTTTTGAGGTTTCAATACCAACAATACCATCGACTTGAAGGTCATAATCTCTTTGTAACTTTTTAATCGCCTTTTTGGTCATACCACCAAATTGACCGTCAACCCCATTACCTTCATCACCAAAGGTTCCTAAGTCATATCCGTTGTCAACGAGAATCTGTTGAATTTGTTCAACCCCTTTTCCTGAAGACCCACTCGAAATTAATTCACTATTATCACCATTGTCAATGATGTCAGCAATAGTTAAATTTCTTTTAACAACATCACTTACTTTCTTTTCTTTTGGTTTGTCATCAGTAACATGAGAAACGTGAAGATGGTCTTTGTGTGAACCGTCAGGCATGTACCAAAGGACCGCTTTCGGATTTCTACTACCTTCTGAATTTCTATTATATCCTAAAGATTCCAATGCATCACACAGTCTATCACCCGCAACCTTGAAACCGTCACGGTTGTGTCTTCTACTTTTAAGTTTTGTCTCTTCAGGATTATCCAAATCTTGTAACCTCGAAAGGTCTACCGCCATTTCTCTCCAGTGTCTACTAATATTACCACTTTTTGTAGTTTTGCCGTGACCTTTTTTAGCGTAACTAATTTCTACGTTTACGTTAGCCATTTTAGCCGCAGTTGCAATGTCATCAAGTAACGGTTGAGGGATGTAATCATCTTGAGCTCGACTATTTACACTAATGTTTGAATAAGACTCATCACCCACTCTCATCATATCTTCTTTAACGACCTGTTCACCACCTTTAGATTGGTCAATCTTTTCTCTTAATCTTCTATAGAACTCCTGTCCTATCATCTTAGCGAACTTAACGTATGGTGCATCTCCACCACCTCTGTTATATTTGTATCCACCTTGAGGAGGTCTGTTACTTCTACCAAAGTAGTTAAGAGCTGAAATGTTTGTAATACATTTGTGACCACCTGAGTTTGCTTGAATCATCTCCCAAGCAGGAACACCCAAGTTGTCCAATACTTTCATTTCATCTTCACTCAACTCAGAGAAGTTCTTATCCATAATTTGTTTTAGGTTTTCCATATACTGGTCACCACCTTCCATTCCTCTAATCTTCTTACCGTAGAACGCTTCCAAATCTGCGTTTGTGAAACCTACAGAGTCCTCACCAAATTGTTTACTACTCTCAGAAATCCATTTGATGGTTGATAAAGGAATAATCTTCTCTCTTAATTTAGGTTCCCATTTACCCAACACTTCTTGAGCAATCTCACCTAAGTTCACACCTTTCAACTCTCTTTCTTTTTTGAATGGGTTACATGATGCTTGAACCAATCCCATCGGCCAAACAGTAATTAAGAAGTCAGCATCAGGATGTAATTCAAATGGTGTGTACCTGTCGTATGAACCTGGTTTGAACATCTTACCTCCACCGTATTGGTAAATGATTCCATCTTTATAATTAAGGTTCGGGTCTTGATTTCTCTGCTCAATATAGTCTTCTTGATTCGCAGCCATCATCAACGGAGACGCATAGTTTTCTCTATCAGCAATTCTTCTAATGTTTTGGAAGATGTTCAACAATGAAGGCTTTGATGTCATAACCAACTCCTCCATAAAACCAGGCTTGTTCTTATAAGCCAACATCAATTTGTTTGCAGCCAAACCTAAGGCCATTTTATTCTTTTGTAGTGACTTATCTTTATCTAATCTAAAGATGAAGTTCATAATATCTTTTGGTTTCAATCCATACTTAGCAAAGTCTGCAGAATCCACAGTTGAAATTAAAGTAATATCGTCAGCAGGGAAGATGTCCTTTGGTGACATCACATCTGAGATTGTGGCAACATTTGAACGTGAAGGTCTGAATGATGTGGCGGTATCACCTTCAACACCACTTTGACTGTCGTGGTGGTCAGTGTGAATAACGAACATTGGTTTACCGTGAGCAAAGTCAACTAAGACTGGCATCGTATCACCTGTAGCATCTTGTTTCTTAACCGCAAACTCCTTATCACCGTATTGGATAATCTCAGCATCAACAACTTTGATACCATTGTCTTCCAAATAATTCTTCATCGCCAAAGCCGTTGTTACCCCATCCAAATCTTGGTGGAAGTAAATCTTCGCCTTTGGATATCTTTTGGCTAACTCACCAATGTTACGTAATCCCGTTTCTTTTAATAATGTTTTCATCTGTCTATAATTTAACAACCTCCATCTCTACAGAACATCTCATAGTCATCTTTCAACCTCTTTGGGTGACCCCAAATACCTTTACCATTTAATATTTCCTGTGCGGCTTGTTTATAATTTCCTTTTGTGATTTGTTTTAATACCCCACTCTGCATGAAGTTAGGACGACCTCTATTATACGCCATATCAATCAAAGCAATATACATACCCTTAGTAAGTTTTCTATTTTCAGGGTCTTCACTTTGCCAATCTTTTACAGTCTGTGCAGCATCGTTAATGTCTTCTGCAGATAATCTATTGGCCTCTTCCTGTGTCATTTTGTTAAGATATTTTTGAATAATGTCAGGGTTAGTTGTACCATAACCAATAGTAAGTGTCCCTTTAGGTTCACCAGAATTAGGGTCATATGGTTTTGGAGGATATCCTGCTTTATCATCATATACAAATGGTACAAATTCTTCCAACCCCCTAACATGGTCAAATACTTCTTGACCAGCAGGTTTACCTTCATACCCATACCCAAAGTCAACTTCACTACTCTGTTCACTCAAATACACATTTTTTGTAGCAGTCTCATGTAAAGTTAATATCCTTTTCTTCTCTGACTCAGTCATTCTATATCTTCTCATCAACAAAATCTTTACTATAAATATCCTTAACAAGAAAAAACCCCTTATCTTGAAGGGGTTTCATTTGTCAAAGACACACTACAAGCCAATATGTTATCAAACCACGTTCTCTGTGGTCCACTGAGTTTGTTCTTATCGTACCACCTTACCTTGTTGTCTGTCGTGGTGATTATCAAAGTCTCACCATCAATCACTTTAATGTTTTGAATGCTCATCTAATACAATTTCTAACTGCTGCTGTTCCAGTTTATACTCTTGGAGTCTTTCTTTGGCAACGTCACAATAGTTCTTTGAGATATCACATCCCATCCATGGCCGTCCCAATATCTCAGCAGCTAAACATGTTGTTCCTGAACCGTTGAATGGGTCAAATACCAAATCTTCTTTGTAAGACATAATCTTAATTGCTCTGTATGGAATGTCCAAAGAGAATGTTGCCTTAGTCTTCTGTTGTGTGTCAGCAAAGTAGTTCCATTGACCGAAGACCAAAGACATAAAGTCTTTCTTATCTTTCTCATCATAAACCAACTTCTTTCTAAACTCACCCTCAATCTTCTCGTTTGGAACCATTTGGTATTCACCTTCCCATTGAGGTGTTCCCTTTGTTTGTTTCTTTGGAAGATTCTTATACGCTAAGATGACACACTCTTTCGGATTGTAGATGTATGGTGCCGATGGACTCATCCAACTACCCCACGCAGTTGTCTTACTTCTATGCGGTGAACTCTCTTCCAAATCCACAAGACCGAAGAACCCGAAACCCAGTTGTTTCATCACCATCCAAATCTCTGCTGAGAAATAGATACGACCACCTTTCTTCTGACGGTTAATTTCATAAGGAATGTTCACCGCAATGCGACCATCATCTCTTAAGACTCTGTAAGCCGCACTCAACCACTCACGAGTGAACCTCATATACTCGTCAAAGTATTTATCGTCATCCCATGAATCGTAATCAATACCCACACCATAAGGTGGTGAGGTAACAATCAAGTCCACTGACTTCTCAGGCATTTCATTCATAAACTTCACCGTGTCTGAACAGTGAATGTCTCCAATCAATTCTTTCATTTCTTTCATTCTCCTCCGTTAAAAAATCCTGTTAGGAACACCATAAGGGATATCGGCCATAGTGTGATTACAAATATTCTTTCACCGAATGTGAATCTTTCACCAGCAACTTTACCGACCAACATCTCTAAAAGAAATGCAACCAATACTCCGATGAATAGATAGTTAATTAATATAGCCATTATTCCATTGTTTTAATTCTGCGTTCCAAATACCATAACGCTTTTTTCAAATCTTGTAAAGGTGGATTGTCATCTTTCTTTCCACTTCTGACAATATATTTCAATACATTGAATAGGTAGGCATCTTTATCAATACCTGTCGCTTCAGCAATCTTCACCACCTCATACGGATTCTCTTCCCCACCGTAATGGTCGGGATGGTTAACCAACTCTTTACTCATGTTAATCTTGGTTTTTTAGTTTGTAGTAACCATTAAATTTCACTTCCTCAAATAATCCCATGTCAACACCCCTGTTAATCACTTCTTGTGTTTCTTCAATAGTCTTTTTAAGGATGTATTTAGCCAAATAAGTAATATGAATTGGTTGTCTCATCTTTGGAGCTAATAATTCGAAATCAGATTTTTGTCTACGCATTTTCTAACTTTTTTAAGATTTGTTCTTTTGAATGTCCTTGTTGGAATAACTCAACAAATTCAGAAGACCATATATCCATAATTAACGCGTCAGCATTGAAAAGTCGTGGTAAATCCTTCTCTTCCACCTTACAAATTAACTCTTTCGTTAAAAATCTTTTGTTGAAACCCATTTATGTTCTGAATTAAGTCTAACTGATGTTATATATTCCATGTTCCACTCTCGTGGAGATATCAAAGATAAGAAATATTTTCCATTATTTCTAATATATAAATGATAAATTTCACCAATAACAGGTTCAAAAGAATAATTAGAGTTGTAAATCATTTCATTTAACTCAACCTCACTGATAAGATGATTATATTCATCTACTAACTCTTTATATTTTGCGTTAAAAGTTTTTTGAACCCTATTAACACCTCTCTCTTTGAATGCACCAACATCATCTAGTTTTATTACGGGTCCGCTTAGACTAGTCGCATAGGGTAACAAAGAAGCATTGTATTTTTCTTCCTTTTCGTCCCAAACTATATTATCCGGCTTTTTCGAGTTTCCATACATATTGTCTAATCTTTTCACCTAATAGTGAGTCGTTTGGTGTTTCTTTAACCAATTCATAAATGTAATCCGTGTCCATTTTGTTTGTATCCATTTTTATAATTTTTTAAGGTCTTTTAGTTTAACTGTCTGAAAAACATAATTCATAACTTTTCTTTTAATCAGGGATAGTAGACACCCTTCTATAGGAAAATTTTGATTTATAGAAATTTCAAATATCGGTGCTTCTTCTATAAGTTCATATCTATAATCTTCATCCCATGAGTCGGCGTTGGGGTGAAGTTTATTACTGTTTTTGTATAAATTGTTTTCATAAATTATTTCTGAAATGTCAGAATTACTTCCCGAGTAAATAATTTCAGTATAACACTTATTTTCAAATGCACCTTCGGTAAGTTTAGTTATTTTAAATTGATAAACATAAAAATTATTTTCATATTCAAAATAAAAAAACCCGTCACCTCTTTTCTTATTAATCAATATATCTTTATTATTTATCGGATTAACACTGATACTTTCATTAATGATAGACCATAATGACTTAGCAACCATAAAAAGTTCTTCAAAGGTTTTAGAAGCAAATTTCGCGATATCTAATATTTCTTGTCCTTCTTCACTGTCTTTGAAACGAATGGTATTATAAACTAAATCCGTCAATAAAATTTCATCGTCTATATCGTCAGGCTCTCTCTTAAGTGTTATGAACTGGCCGTTTTCTAAAACTCTTTTTGCACTAGTATATAATAGAGTGAGTTCCTGAAAAGCAGGGTATAACTCAAACTTCTCTAACTTGTCTCCTGTCTTCTTAACATAGTCAAGTATCAAATATTGTTTGTGCTCAAAATCTATTGGGTCTTGAATAATCCAGTCTAATTGCATCCGTAAAGTTTTTAGTAATATAAGTTATTGGAAGAATTATTCAACAATAACTATGTGATACCACTCACCATTTATTAGTGATTCATATACCTCACCATCATAAGATGATAATGCAGGTCCAACACCGTCATAATTAAGGGAATCTTCAATGAGCTCGTCAATATCAACAAAACCTTCAATGTCAAATCCATAGTCATTCAAGTAGTCAAGAGGATTTTGTCTTACATCATACAACATATCTTGAACTTTATCTTCTATCTGACCAACTGTCGGTTCACCTTCAGGATTGTTTTCTTCATCCTCTATCTCTGATTCAATTTCTTGAATTCTTTCTTCGGCAAAACCAATCTCATCTTCATCTTCTGAGTGATTGACAATATCATTCATCTCTTCAATCTCTTCTCTAAGTTTCTCAACCTTTTGTTGTTGTTCCTCAGATAAAGGTAATTCATCTTCATCAAAGTAAGACTGTGGGTCGTCATCAATCATTGACTCATATATCTCTTCAAAGTAGTCCTCAACCTTACCAGTATCTAAGTGTGATTCTATGAAGTCTCTATTCCAACCTTCAATACCCATTTCATCCCAAACGTTTTGGTAATA
>Ga0255743_10004189_pt1 | contig 11158 bp, 8 predicted proteins | sample 101ome_19_FD_179950 | JGI IMG/M metagenome (GOLD analysis project Ga0255743, IMG submission 179950) | Coastal salt marsh microbial communities from the Groves Creek Marsh, Skidaway Island, Georgia - 101405AT metaG (version 2) | ecosystem: Environmental > Aquatic > Marine > Intertidal zone > Salt...
AAAGGGAAGATTCTGAAGAAATGGAAGATGAAGAAGAAGATGATTTAGATTTAGAATCTGTAATCGCTGAATTGGAAGCTGAAATGGCAGAAGAAGAGGACATGGACGAGGAAGAAGAAATGGACGAAGAAGAGGACATGGACGAGGAAGAGGACATGGACGAGGAAGAAGAAATCGATTTGGATGAAGTTATCAGAACCCTGAAAGAAATGGAAGGTGATGAAATGGATGAAGAAGAGATGGATGATGAAGAAGTTGAAGAAGATAATCATGCTGAAGAATTGGAAGAAGCTTACGCTACTATCGAATCTTTAAGAAAAACAATCAACGAAGTTAATTTGTTGAATGCTAAACTTCTTTACACTAACAAACTATTCAGAACATTCGACCTTAACGAAGGACAGAAAGTTAAAGTTCTTGAAAACTTTGACAGAACATCTTCAGTTCGTGAAGTGAAATTAGTATTCTCTACTTTAGCTGAGAATTTAAATGTAGCTAAGAAAAGAAAAGCAGTTGTTAAAGAAGGATATGCTTCTAAGGCAACAAAAAGTTCAGCCCCTAAGAAACAAATCATTTCTGAGGGTAACGAAATGGCTGCAAGATGGAAGAAACTTGCAGGTTTAAAATAATTTAAAAAAGAAAACGGAGAAATAAAATGAATTTAGGAAACATTCTTAATGAAGGCGCTTCTCACCAGGCACGTTTGAGTGAAGCAACTCGCGTGTTGGCATCAAAGTGGGAAAAGACTGGTCTTCTTGAGGGTATTGACAACGAAGTTGAAAAAGCTGGTGTTGCAACCCTTTTAGAAAACCAAGCACGTCAGTTAGTAAAAGAGGCATCAGCTACTGGTACTTCTGCTAACTCTGAAGAGTGGGCTGGTGTAGCTCTACCTTTGGTAAGACGTATTTTTAGTGAAATCGTAGCAAAAGACTTTGTAAGTGTTCAACCAATGAACCTTCCTTCAGGTCTTGTATTCTACTTAGATTTCAAATATGGAACAGGACAACCTGGTTTCACAACTGGTTCTGGTAAAGATTCACAAGCTGATTCTGTATTCGGTATCACAGAAACTTCAAACGACCCATCAGGTGGTTTGTATGGTGCTGGTAGATTCGGATACTCAGTAAACGACCAAGTATCTGCTGCACAGGAATTAGCTGATGCTGCTGCTGCTAACAAATTCTTAACTGGTTCTGTATCTGCTGCAGATTACAACTACGATACTAACTTCTCATCATCTTACGCAACTGAAATTGCTAGTGGTGAAGTATTTACTGCTGCAGTACCTACCGCATCTATCTCTGGATTTGATGATAAAGGTATTAGAGCATTCAGAGTAACATCTGCTGATGTAACTGACCAATTCCCACAATTTACTAAAATAGTAGGTGGTGATGTTGAGTTCGTATTACAAGGTGCATTAGATGCTACTAACGATTTAAGAGTTAAGTATCACAAACAACCAACTGATACTTCAAGAGGTGATTTCGAAGCAACTGGAACTTCATTAAGTGATAATCCAGAAGTAGATATCGATATTCCTGAATTGAACGTAGAAATGAAGAGTTTACCAATTGTTGCTAAGACTCGTAAGTTGAAAGCACAATGGACTCCAGAATTCGCACAAGATTTGAATGCATACCATTCAATCGATGCTGAAGCTGAATTGACTTCAATGTTATCTGAGTACATCTCACAAGAGATTGATTTCGAAATCTTAGATATGTTGATTCAAGATGCTAAGAGTACTGGTTACTGGTCAACTCAAGTTGGACGTGAGTGGAATGGTTCAGCATTCGCTGCTTACTCTTCTACTGCGGCTCAATCATCTGCATTTACTCAACAAGCATGGTTCCAGACTTTGGGTACTGTGATTGCTGGTGTATCTAACAAAATTCACCAAAAAACATTACGTGGTGGTGCTAACTTCTTAGTAGTATCTCCTGATGTTGCAACTATCATCGAATCTATCCCTGGATATGCTTCAACTGCCGATAACGGTGATGCTCAGTTCGCATTTGGTGTAACTAAGATTGGTGCATTGAATAGTAGATTCCAAGTGTATAAGAACCCTTATATGAAAGAGAACGTAATCCTTATGGGATATAGAGGAACTCAATTCCTTGAAACTGGAGCAGTTTACTCTCCATACATTCCATTGATTATGACTCCTTTAGTATATGACCCTAAGAACTTCACTCCTAGAAAAGGTGTTATGACTCGCTACGCGAAGAAAATGCTAAGAGGTGAATTCTACGGTAAAGTATACGTTGATGGTTTACACAAAATTCAGTAATTGATTATTGAATAACTAAATTAAAGAGGGGGTACTTAGGTATCCCCTTTTTTACGTCATAATCTAAGGTAATCTTCTATTATTGGATATTTATATCAAAGGTTCTATAAAATAATTAAGGAAATTTAAATATGGCGGAAAACATATCCAAAACCCCACCAAAAGGTAATGTAAGGTTTTCAATATCATTATCTGAAGAACAAAAGTTAGCAAAATCTGAAATTTTAAGACATCCATTTAATTTTATAGTAGGAAAAGCCGGAAGTGGTAAAACACTACTAGCAGTTCAGATTGCATTAGATTCATTCTTTAAAAGACAAGTTAACAAAATCGTTATAACAAGACCAACTGTATCAAATGAGGATAATGGATTCTTACCAGGCTCATTAGAAGAAAAGATGGAGCCGTGGTTAGTACCAATTCGTTCAAATATGAGAAAAGTTTATAATAAACCTGCAATTTTAGAGAAAATGGAGAAGGATGAGAGTATAGAATTAGTAAGTTTATCACATTTTAGAGGAAGAACTTTTGATAACTCCATAATTATAGTAGATGAGTTCCAAAACTTAACCAAACAACAACTATTAATGGTGTTAGGTAGAGTGGGAAAAGGTTCTACAATGATTCTTTGTGGTGATAAACAACAAATAGATTTAAAATTCAACAATGATTCAGCAGTACACGAAGTTCCAAAACTAAAAGGTTCAAAATGGGTATATGATATTGTATTAAAAGATAATCATAGACATGAATCTTTAGATGAAATTCTAACATTACTAACTGATTACTAAGATTAGTTATATTTATATAAAACAAAACACATATAGAGGATAAATAGTGGCAGATTACACAGGTTCATTTAGTGGGTCGTTTGAAGGTAATGGTAATGGGTTAACAAACATAGATTACTACAATCTGAGTAACCTACCTACTACAATTACACCATTTCAGAGAAATTCTATATCAGCAAATAATGCTTTTAGAGATAACTTTGCCGATAACGTAAAGGATAGGTTAAATGCTGAAAGTGTAATTAGTTCATCTGCTCAATTAACAACTGAATTTGATTTAAGATATGGTAACGAAGAGGGTGATAACTTAATTAGTGGTTCATCTCAGGTAGATTTTAATTCAATATCAAATGTACCAAACGGATTAATATCATCATCAGCTCAAATCACCATAACTGAATCACAAATTAGTGATTTAACACATTTTACATCTGCAGATGTTAGAAGTGTAATGAGAGATGATTCGGTTGTAAGTTCATCGGCTCAAGTAATAGCACATTTACCTTCAGGTACTGTAAGTTCATCTAATCAAATCACCATAAGTGAATCTCAGATTTCAGATTTAACCCATTACACAGATTCAGATGTAAAGACTAAGTTAAACTCTGAAGGAGTATTAAGTGGCTCATCTCAGATTACTATAAGTGAATCTCAGATTTCAGATTTAACACATACTGATGTAAGTTCTTTAAATAATTTTACATCATCTGTTGTTTTAAATTCAGTAACATCATCTATGAGTGTTGCAACCGCATCATTCATCTCAGATACATTTATTTCTGAATCAGCAGCACGTAGTGGGTTTGGACAGGGTGGTGGAACATCAGATTATGATGAATTAATAAACGTTCCATCTGGTATTATATCATCATCAGCACAAATTACAGCATTAGGATATTCAACTACTGATAATGATAATCAAACTTTATCAATTTCAGGGCAAACCTTAACAATATCAGATGGTAATAGTGTAATTCTACCATCAGCAGGTGGTGGGGGTGGTTCATCAATATGGACAACTGGTTCACAAGACCCAGAAGCGTATACTCACTTAATGACATCTAATAACTTACAACTAACAGGTAGTTTTGATGTATTGGGTGATTTGACTGTAAATGGAAAATCAATATTTACACAAACATCTGCATCTGATAATGAATCAGCAATTGTAGTTAATGGTAGGATAAAAATTTTAGAACAACAAATAGAAGGATATATCGCATCAGCTTCAATTCAAATAGGAAATACACAAGATACAATAGATTGTGGTGGGTTTTTCTAATTGTTTTGATATTTATGAATGTAATCTTAGTTAAGTAATAGGATAAAAGTATGGCTCAAACAATAAAACATAGAAGAGGTTCGATATCTTCGGTTAGAAATATCACATCTTTTGGTGAAGCAGAAATCGTAATTGGTAGTGGTTCGGTAGATTCAAAGGTAACAGGACCAGTAGTTTACATAGGTAAACCAGGTGGTACAACCGCCGCTAATGATTATGTTCCTGTTGGAAAAATGTATGTAGGTAGTGGTGTACCTTCAATTACACCAGCACAATATGGAACAACCTTAGATGGGCTACCATATTATGATACAACAAACAAAACACTTTATATATTAGGTGCTAACGCAGATGGTACATCTGGCCACACCCAAATTAATATAACAACATCATCCATTGATAGTTTCGATTCTCATGTATCAGCATCAGCTGCAGCAAGTGGATTTGGTGCTGGTAGTGGTGGTGGAATTTTCGAATTAGTATCAGGTACAATATACCAATCAGATGGTAAAAACTTACAAATAAGTGGTTCTGGTGGTAAATACGCATTAGAAGTATCTGAATCTATAAACGCATACAATATTAATGCAGGTGTTCCTACATCAAACGATTGGCAATCCAACTTAGATGGTTCTTACTTTAATAACTTTACAAAAGATACAGATGTATCGGAAATTTTAAGATTTGTAGCAGGATTACTATCATCTTCAGCAGCAAATCCAACACCAAATACAAAAACATATAACTCAATAAGTGAAAATAAAACAAACACTTCAACTTCGGCTGCACCTTCGGGTTATATACCAAACGATAATGATATAAATGATTTAACATACTTAATTGATAAGGGATGGGCTAGTGTTGGTGGAACATTATTTTCAGGAAAAACAATTTACACAAACACTGGGTATTCAATATCCTATACTTCAGTAGCTGGTGGTTCAACATCACAACAATCTTCTGTTGATTCACAATTATTTGGATTGGGTGGTTTAAGTAGTGGAGCAGGTACTGAATTTAGAGTAAGTGGTTCACATTCATTTACATTCTCAGATAATTCATCCGATACTACAACTGAAACATCAGCATCATCTCAAATCATAACTAATTCTACATTAGATACTACATCAAATGGTATTACTTTGGGTAAGATACAAACTGTAAATCCTGCAGTTATCCCTGCAGCTTTCCAAGATGGTAAATTTGCATCAGTATTTAATAAAAATGTAGTAAATTGGGTTACACCATCTTCTACTTCAGTATCGGCATCTGGAAATTATACAATTTCAACAACAATTGGTATAGCAACAGGTTCACAATCAGATTATACTGATAAAACTGCGAGTGAAACTATATTTTGGGCACCTGTATCAACTATTAATTCTAATATTGGTGATAACTCATTAGCAAGTAGTGGAGAAGTTGTAACAGCATTAACACTTACATCAGGTTCTATGTCTGGAGCACCATTTATTAATGGTGGTACTTGGAATTTAGTAGCAACCGCAAGTGGTGTGTTTGAACCAATGTACGCATCATCAACTACTTTAGTAGATGTATCGATTGGAAGTACGAGTGGATATACAATTTCTAATACATCAGGTAAAGATACTCTATCAACAAATGGTGGTACAATCCAAACCACTGGTATGGTAACCGATGCTGCAGGAACAACTGCAAGAAATAGTGGTGTACCATATAGAACTGATTTGGTAGAAATTGATGCAACTTATACAATAAGTGGTACTGGTAACACATTTAATGAGAGTGGGTTTAGTGATACATCATACACATTAACAACAACCGCTAGAGATAGAGCAGCAACACAATCAACATTAGATACTAAAACAGTAAACCTACATTCAGCTGGTACATTTGGACAACCTGCTGCGAGTGGTTCAATGGGGTATCATGGTGGTGGTAGTACAACTACTACTTTAATAGAATACTTTACTTCAGAAAGTTATAGAAGAACAATTAGTGATTCAACTACATTAGATACTGTGTGGGATGAAAGTGCTAGAGTAACATTAGGTGATGGTGGTGATTTACAGGTTAAACCAGGTTATTTGGTTAATCCAGAATCTGCAAATGGATATTGGTATCCAACGGGTGGATATAACGCAGCACATTACAAATGGTATTTAAGAGAATTTGATACTGCGGCTTCTAACAACAAAGGTACACTAACAATTGATTTAAATCCAAATACATCAGCAGATTTAACAACATTTGATGATACAACCACAGGTAAAATTGCAGTAGGTGTTATATTTGGTTCATCTGCATCAACTGTGTTTGATGCAGTTAAAGGTACTACATCATATGGTGGTTCATTAAACTCTCAATCAGCAAATGGTTCAACTAACCCATTTAGTGATACGATTGATGTAAAGAGTGATTTTGATTCATTAACTAACTCATCTGGAACGTTAACATTAGGTTTGGCTAACGCGGCTGGACAGACTATTAACGCAACACATGATAAAGTATGGGTTTTAATTAGATATACAGGTACACCATCAAATACATTAGAAAGAATAACGGTTTCAGTATCGTAATATATAAAGAGGAACAAAAATGGCATATAATTCAAATAACAGGTCGGAAAGATTATTACAAGGTAGACGTTTTACTACCGATAATCTTACATTAGGACAGGAAGCATTTACTGATGTATTCGATTTGGGTGCAGGTGAAATTTTTACCGATGATGGTTTAATTCCAACTGGTTCAAGTCAACTTCCATATAGTGGTTCATCACAAGATGGTGGTATCGTATCAGGTAGTGTTGTAAATCCATCAATTGCTAGTGATGTTTCTGTTTTAAAGTACCATTATAGAAAAAAACTAAAACAAGCAGCAGATGGTCAAAGAGAAGTTTATTATTTCACAACTTCAGACCCAGCATCTGTTTCAGATACAGTAACATCCGACCAACTTATCGAATCAGACCAACAAACTAATTTTGTATCACCAAAATATATTATTGCATCTGATAGCCCTAACACTACTGAGGCATCAACTCCTGGTTATAAGGTAGTTGTTTACAAAGACACCGCATCTTCTGCTGGAAGTATTTCATCATCACCGGCATTAACATCAACATATACATTTGATTATAAGACTGGTGTTTTGACTTGGAACGATGGCTCACAACCATCATCGAATCAATTTGTATACATTACAACTTACCAATATGTTGGTAGAACACTTCGTTCTCAAATTGATGATGGTTCAATTGGTGGTGGTGGTTCATCAGATTTTACTGAATTAACTAATGTACCAAGTGGATTAGTAAGTTCATCAGCACAAATTACCATAACTGAATCACAAATTAGTGATTTAGACCATTATGATGATTCTGATGTTAAAACAAAATTAAATACTGAAAATGTATTATCAGGTTCGGCTGCAAATGTTAAAACTTTTTTAAATATTACAGAATCGGATATATCAGATTTATCACATTATAGTGATTCTGATGTTAAAACAAAATTAAATACTGAAAATGTAATCAGTTCATCAGCTCAGGTAATATCTGGGTTAGAGGGACAGAGTGTATCAGTTGCAACTTTAACCGCTGAAACTTATATTGTAAGTTCATCTGTAACACATATGACTCAATCATTTAGTAGTGGTTCTACTATATTTGGTGATGATATAAATGATACTCACCAAATGACAGGGTCTTTATTTGTATCAGGTTCTATATCATTTAGTGAAATTGATGGCGGCACATTCTAAAATAGGGGATAGGCGTGGCCGAAAACAGAATAAAATTAAAAAGGAGTTCAGTATCGGCTAATGTACCCAATGTTGGTGATTTAACATTAGGTGAATTAGCTGTAAATACTTATGATGGTAAGTTATTCTTTAAAAAAGATAATGGAGTTGATTCTATTGAATCAGTCGTTACCACCAATGCTCAAATCACAGGTTCTGTTGAATTAACTGGGGCATTAACATCATCTCTTTCTTTGATTGAAAACAATACACCATCAACTGATATGTTTTTGGTAAAAATCAATGGAAATGATAAAATAAAAGTAAATTCAGAAGGAACATTCGTAATAAAAGAATCACTAACACTACCAACAGGCGAAAAAGGTGCGATGGCGGTTAGTGGAAGCGGATTTTTTATATATTTATAACAAAGTAAAAAAACAAATATTTATTTAACACAAACATAAAGCTTAAAAAGAGGAAACAAAAATGGCAGAATGGAAAAAAGTAATCGTCTCCGGCTCGGTAGCAGAACTCGCCGCGGTAAGCGCATCGGTGGGTATTGTTGTAACTGGAGATGTAAAAGCCACAACCTTCACAGGGGATGGTTCAGGCCTTACGGGCGTAGCTGCGGGAAGTATCAATATTGATGGATTCACCGCTGGAACTACATTAGACCAGGCGGATGTATTCTTATACTCCGACAATCAAACTGAAAAGAAAATCACATTTAGTAATATCGAAGATGAAATCTTTGGTAACGTAAGTGGTGATGCTACTATCGCAGCAGGTGGTGCATTAACTATCGCTAATGACGCGGTAGAACAAGCAATGATTGCTGATGATGCAGTAGGTGCAGACCAATTAGCATCGGATTCAGTAGTAGAAGCATCTATCGTAGATGGAAACGTAACAAATGCAAAATTAGCAAATAACGCTGTGGCTACGGCAAACATTGTAGATGCAAACGTAACAGCAGCTAAACTTGCAAGCAGCGCAGTAACAAATGCAAAACTTGCAACCAACGCAGTAACAACTGTAAAAATTACAGATGCAAACGTAACAACTGCAAAACTTGCTGATGGTGCTGTAACTGCAGCTAAATTAGATGGTACTATTGGATTACTTTCAGGTTCAACGCAAATTCGGTCAGATATCGAAACTTTGGCAGATGGACGAATTGCAGCAGCAAGTGTAACTGATTTATCTGACGTATCTTCAGTTGGTTCAGGTGCAATCATTACTGATGCAGAAAGAACTAAATTAGGTGGTATTGCAACTGGTGCAGAAGTAAACGTTGATACTAATATTACTGTATCAGAAGGTGCTAATACAGTTGAGATTCAATCTTCTACTGGTACTAACGATTCAATCGCAGCAGCTACTACTTCAGCAGCTGGTGTTATGACTGCAACCGATAAAACTAAATTAGATGGTATCGAAACTTCAGCAGATGTAACTGATGCAACTAATGTAACAAGTGGATTAGTAGCAGCAACTGGAATTTCTTCTGGTAATAAAACTACAATACAATCAAACTTAGGAGTAGATGCAGCAGGAACAGATAATAGTACATTATCAGGTTTAACTGCAACCGCTATCGGTAAATCTATTGTTACAGGTTCTAGCGCATCAGCTATTAGAAGTACAATTGGTGTAGATGCGGCTGGTACTGATAACTCAACTAATGTAACTTTAGCTGGTAGTAGAGACTATATTACAATTAGTGGACAGACTATTACAAGAAATCAAATTGATATCTCAGATGATACTAACTTAACCGCTGGTACTGGTGTAACTCTTACTGGAGATACTCTTTCAATCGGACAGGAAGTTGGTACATCAGATGATGTACAATTTAGAAATATCACTGCAACTGGTGATTTAACTGTACAAGGTGAATTAACTTCATTACAAACTACTAACTTAAACATTGAGGACCAATTTATCTTATTGAACTCAGGTTCATCTGATGCACAAACTCAAGGTATTATATTTGGTGGTACAACTGGAACACAAGGTTCTGGTGAAGCATTCTTCTACGATTTAGATGCTGATAGACCTGCTTGGAGTAGAAACGCTGTAGCATGGGATGCTACCGATGCAGCTGATACAGCATATATTCCTAGAGTATTTGATGTAGATGGTTCATCTCACGTTGCTATTGCTGAAGTTGGTTCTATACAAATAAGTGGTGGTGATATATTTATTTACGGATAATAATTACTAATATATGAAATGGTTAAAAAGGTTATATATGGCACTAATTACAAAGGATAAAACTGAAGTTAAAAACCCAAAGAATGTAGTTGACTTTTCAAAGCAGGAGTTAGAGTTCCTCTTATCAACAATAGCCAACTCAACATTTGAAGGCAAAGATGTTCAGCTGGTTTATGAAACGGCAGTTAAAATCCAAAAGCAAATTATGGAAATGTAAGAGAAACCCCAACAGAAATGTTGGGGTTTTTTATTTTAAAATATATTATCCTATATTTATATTAAATTAGCTTGTTGTTGGCCCGAAAGGGAAGTGGGCTTTTTAGTAACCAACCACAATAAAGGAAAAAGGATATGCCAAATTGGAAAAAAGTAATTGTATCAGGTAGTAATGCAATTTTAAACACAATAACCGCAGATGGAACAATAACTGCTAACGCATTTAGCGGTGATGGTTCAAATTTGACGGGAATGAACACAAATCAGTTAACAAATGGTGCTGGTTTCACAACAAATACAGGTACTGTAACATCGATAGGAACAGGTACAGGTCTTACAGGTGGTATAATCACATCGACTGGGACAATTTCCCTTTCACATTTAGGTTTCCAAAACTTAACTGACCCCAACGATGATAGAATTGCATTTTGGGATGATTCAGCTGGAGCATTTGGATGGTTGGATGCTGGTTCAAACATTACAATTAGTGGAACAACCATTTCAGCTACAAATACAAACACAACATACTCAGCAGGTTCACTTTTAGATTTAAGTGGTACTACATTTAATGTTGATTTATCAGAATTAACTGATATGACAACTGCATGGGTAAACTCCACCGATGAA
>Ga0255743_10004195_pt1 | contig 11147 bp, 6 predicted proteins | sample 101ome_19_FD_179950 | JGI IMG/M metagenome (GOLD analysis project Ga0255743, IMG submission 179950) | Coastal salt marsh microbial communities from the Groves Creek Marsh, Skidaway Island, Georgia - 101405AT metaG (version 2) | ecosystem: Environmental > Aquatic > Marine > Intertidal zone > Salt...
AATTTCTGCCCCATGGAAAAAAACCTCAAAGATTAAGAACGATCTGCCGGTTGCCTCTAAAATTTTGGATGAAGATCACTATGGTTTAGAGGAAGTTAAAGAAAGGATTTTAGAATATTTAGCAGTACAACAAAGAGTTAAAAAACTTAAGGCACCCGTATTATGTTTGGTAGGACCTCCTGGTGTTGGTAAAACATCCCTCGGACAATCTATTGCAAGAGCAACAAACAGAGAGTTCGTGAGAATGTCTCTGGGTGGGGTTAGAGATGAGGCAGAGATTAGAGGTCATAGAAGAACCTACATTGGGTCCATGCCTGGAAAAATAATTCAAAAACTTTCTAAAGTTGGAGTAAAAAACCCACTCTTTTTACTAGACGAGATTGATAAGATGGGTATGGATTATCGCGGGGATCCTGCTTCTGCTCTTCTTGAAGTTTTAGATCCTGAACAAAACACTACCTTTTCAGACCATTATCTCGAAGTTGACTTTGATCTTTCTGAAGTCATGTTCATCTGTACTGCCAATAGCTTGAATATTCCTGGACCATTACTAGATCGCATGGAGTTAATTAGGATCCCTGGGTATATTGAAGATGAAAAATTAAACATAGCCAAACAGTATCTCTTGCCAAAGCAATTGGAGCGCAATGGTTTAAAAGAGGATGAAGTTTCCATTAGCGATTCAACCATCTTAGATTTAATTAGGCATTACACTAGGGAAGCAGGCGTCAGAGGTTTGGAGAGACAAATAGCAAAAATTCTTCGCAAAGTTGTTAAGGAAAGAATTCTAGCTGAAAGCAAATCCAAGGAGCTTAAATCAACTAAAGTTACCACTAAAAACCTTGAACATTTTTCTGGGGTTAGAAAATTTAGGTATGGGATCGCCGATCAAGAAGATATTGTTGGAAAAGTTTCAGGCTTAGCTTGGACAGAGGTAGGAGGTGAAATGCTTACCATTGAAGCATCTTATGTCCCAGGTAAGGGCAACATAATAAAAACAGGCTCTCTTGGAGAAGTCATGCAAGAGTCCATTCAAGCTGCGCTTACTGTTGTGAGGTCTCGTTCACAAGTGCTTGGTATTGATCAATCCTTTCATGAAAAGTTTGATGTGCATATTCACGTTCCAGAGGGCGCCACTCCTAAAGATGGGCCCAGTGCTGGCATAGGAATGTCAACAGCCCTCATTTCTCTCTTTACTGGGATTCCAGTAAGAGCAGACACTGCAATGACAGGAGAAATAACTTTGCATGGACAAGTACTAAAAATTGGTGGTTTAAAAGAAAAACTCTTAGCAGCTAGAAGGGCAGGCATCCAAAGGGTTATCATTCCATTTGATAACAAAGATGAGATTAAAGAGATACCTAAAAAGATTACCCAGTCCTTAAAAATTATCCCTGTGAAATGGGTTGATGAAGTGATCTCTGAAGCTCTAACGAGTGAGCCTGTACCAGCAAAAAATAAAAAAACTAAAACTGTTGTTTCACGCACACCAAAAAACCCCTCTAGAAGCTCAAAACCCAAAACGCATTAAAACCCTTTGAATGCTTGACTTTTAGCCTAGTATAGACTTTCATAGAGGTATCTATTTCTATTTTTGAGAGGAGAAACACATGAATAAATCTGATTTAGTAGACGCAGTAGCATCCGCTGCTGATCTTTCAAAAGCTTCAGCTGGCAGAGCAGTTGATGCTGTTTTTGATTCTATTGGAGGTGCATTAGGCAAAGGTGACACTGTATCACTTGTAGGTTTTGGAACTTTTTCTGTGAGACACAGAGCAGCTAGAATGGGTAGAAACCCACAAACTGGAGCAGCTATTCAAATTGCAGCTTCTAAAGTACCTGGTTTTAAAGCTGGTAAAGGTCTTAAAGATAAAGTTAGATAAAAGTTTTAACTTTACAAAAAGGGGTGCAATTGCATCCCTTTTTTTTTATTATGCTCCTCTAAACAAGGAACAATATTATGCTTGAATCAGTTAGATCATTTCTCTCAGGGAAAACTCTTTTTGTTTTGGTTACCTTGTTAGCTATACCGTTTGTATTTTTTGGATCTACATCCTTTGGCACAATTTTCACAAGCTATGGAACAGTCAATGGTGAAGCTGTAACCCAAACCGATGTTAATCTTGCAGCATCCAACATAACCCAGCGTTACCAATCTATTTTTGGAGAAGATTTTTCTATCGATATGATTGGGGAGGAGCAGTATTCTGAATCTTTGCGCCAAGAAATCATCAACCAAAAAATTCTTTTGTCTGCGGCTAAAAAAGCTGGATTAGCGGCATCAGATAAACAAGCAAAAAAAGAAATTATTAAAATTGAAAATTTTCAATCGGAGAATGGTCAATTTGATGAGGCGCTCTTTCAAAGCATTATTCGAGCCAATGGTTTCACTCCTGATGATTACATAAACCTAGTCCAACAAACTGTTAGTATGGATTTTTTTATCCAGGGACTCGCAAATAGTGCCTATGCCACAGAGCAGGATGTAAAGAAATTTTTAACTGCCTTTGAAAAAACTAGAGATCTAGATTTTGTATTGCTTGAATTTGATAGCATTAAGAATGCTCAAGAAGTTAGCGATGATGAAGTAAAATCTTTCTTCGAAGCTAATCCTCTTTTATTTCTTGATGATGAAAGGCGCTCCCTTCAATACATCACACTCAACGCACAAGCTTTTGCTGAAGGAATTCAAGCAGATGACGCCCTAATTAAAACTGCTTACGATGAATATCTTGCCGAACAAGAAACCAATGTTCAGCGCAGAGCCTCTCATATCATGTTAGATGTTATCAATTACGACTCTAAAGAAGATGCGCTCAATAAGCTTCTCTCTATCAAATCTCAGCTGGATGAGGGATCATTAGATTTTGCAGATGCTGTAACTCAATTTAGTGAAGATGATGCAACAGTCGACTCTAGTGGTGACCTTGGTTATTCAGCTGGTTTCGCGTTTCCTGATGAATTTGAAACAGCCCTAGGTGGCATGTCATTAAACGCTACTTCAAATATTATTGACCTTGAAGATACTTTACATATTTTGAAGCTCACTGAGCTAATTGAACCTGAGATTAAGTCTTTTGAAGAATCAGCTAACGAGTTAAAAGCTGAGTTTATTGCTAGCGAGTCCTCTTCAAGACTTCAATCTGCTATTTCTGAGTACGAAGAAAGAATCCTAGCTGGCGAAAGCTTCGCTTCAATTTTTGATGGAGACACTTTTACTACACTTGAGCTGCTGTCTTCTGCCGAGCTTTCAAATGCAGTCTCTGCAAACCTTGCAAATGAAGCATTTAGTTCAAACAGCTCCCTAAACGCAGTATCTTTTGTGGAAGGAGATGATGAGGTTACGTTTTTCATGGTTACAGAAATTGTAGAGCCTCAACTATTAAGTTTTGAAGCAGCAGCCTCATCTGCTAAGGATGAACTTCTTAACTCCAAAGCTCAAAGCGAAATAGCATCCATAAGTGGTAAATTTTTAGAAAATGGCCTGGACGAGTCAATGGCTGATTTTCAATCCTATAAAGCAGTTTCAAGATATTCCTCCTTATTACCTAGAGAAGTGCTCAACACTGTGTTTCAGGCTGACTTGCAAGAATTAAAACAAACATCTCTTGCCAATGGTGATGTTTACTGGTTTAAACCAACGAATGAAACATTACCTGATGAGTCATTAATGGATGAAAAGCAAGTATCCTATCAATTGATTGTTAATCAGATACAGCAGCAACGATACAATGTGTATCTTGATAGTCTTTTGCGAGATGGTTTAAGCGTAAATCTTAAAAATTTATAAATTAGAGCTCTTTAAACTCTTCTAATGACATGGCTGCGGTATTAAAACCGGCATCAACGTAAGTAATTTCACCGGTAATTCCGCTAGCTAGATCTGAACAGAGAAAAGCTGCAACATTGCCTACTTCTTCAGTAGTAACTGTTCTTCGCAGAGGCGCTCGATTACTGTGGTGAGAGAGCATTTTTCTAAAATTTTTCACACCTGAGGCTGCCAAAGTTTTAATGGGGCCTGCAGAGATTGCATTCACTCTTATATTATCTGGACCTAGAGCAGCAGCTAAGAATCTTGTATTTGCCTCCAAACTTGCCTTAGCTAATCCCATAACATTGTAATTAGGCACAGTTTGCATAGCGGCATGATAGGTAAGAGTCAGCAAAGCAGCATTTTCATTCAACATAGGTTTTGCTGCTTGGGCGAGGGCGGTAAAACTAAAAGAGCTTATATCATGCGCTATCTTAAAACCCTCACGAGTGGCAACATCAATAAAATTGCCCTCCAGTTCATTGGCAGGAGCAAATCCAATGGAGTGCACTAGTCCATCAAATTTAGACCAGGTGTTGCTGAGAGTTTTGAATGCGCTTTGAATGCTTTCATCCACCGAAACATCGCACTCAATTAGAGTTGAGTGACCCAATTCTTGGGCTATTTTCTCGACATTTGTCCGCAATCTCTCATTTTGGTAAGTAAATGCAAGCTCAGCGCCTTGTTCAGTCATTGCTTGGGCTATTCCTGCAGCAATTGAGTATTTATTTGCAAGCCCAGCTATGAGAATTTTTTTACCTTTCAAGAACATAATTTCCCTCTAAAAACCCATTGAAGTTTACAAGAAACAGAAATAAAAACAAATACTTACCAAAATTCATAAAAGTATTAAGAAAATAGCTTAAAAATAACACTTTTTATATTTGTAAAAAATTTGTATAAACCCTGAAAAACGTTTATATTGTGATGGTTGGGGGCTTGTCTCTCAACATAATTTTATTAATTAATTATTAATATTTAATTAGAAGGAGATTATCTATGAAAGATTACTTAAAATTATCTCTTGTAGCTGTCCTTTCTTTAGCGTTCACCTCGCCTGCAACTTTTGCGCAGGATGCTGAGGCAGATGTTGAAGAGGTGGTCGTTACAGGTTCTAGGATCCAAGATCCTAATATTGTAAGTTCTTCACAGATTGCTACCGTAACTGGTGAGGATATTATTAACAGAGGTATTACTCGTGTTGAGGATTACCTAAATGATATGCCTCAGATTTCTCCAGGACAGTCTATCACTAACTCCAATGGAGCGACTGGTACTGCGACTGCTAACCTGAGAAATATTGGTTGTTCCAGAACTCTTGTGCTTATGAATGGTAAGAGATTAGTTCCTGGTACTACCGGCGGTGGAAACTGTGCTGACTTGAATACAATCCCAACACTTTTGCTTGACAGAGTTGAGGTTCTAACTGGTGGTGCTTCATCAGTATATGGATCTGATGCTGTTGCTGGTGTTGTTAACTTCATTTTAGACAGTGATTTTGAAGGCTTTAAGGCTTCTTATTCACACGGTTTTTATAACCACGAAAATGATAACTCATCACTTAGATCTCTAGTTGAATCTTATGACTATGAGAAGGCTCCAAGCGATGTTCAAACCGGTGAAACCGATAAGTTCTCAATAGCTTTTGGTGGATCCATTGGTGACAGAGGTCATGTTAGTGCTTTTATCGAGCACACTGACACCAAACCAATTCTGCAAGGAGAGTTTGATATCAGTGCTTGTGCATTGAGTGGTGGTATATCACGTTGTGGTGGATCAAGTACTATTCCTAATGGTAGATGGGCTGATTTTGGTGGCTACAGCGCTTTAGGTTTTGTAAATGTTGATCCTTCAGTAACAGGGGTTGACTGGAAAGTTATTGGTGACGAATTTGTCCCAAGAGCTGGCCAAACATATAACTATAACCCAACTAACTTCTTCCAAAGACCTGATGACAGAGTCAATATGGGCTTCTTTGGTTCTTATGAAATCAACGATAACGTTGAGTTTTATTTTGATGTAACTCATATGAAATCTGAATCAAATGCTCAGATTGCTTACTCAGGTACTTTTGGAAATATTTCCGAAGTTCCTTGTTACAACGCTTTCTGGTCAGCACAACAGTATCAAGCTGCTTGTGGAGATTGGCTTGGTATGGGTGGAGATCACGCTCCTGATTTTGCTTCAGCGGCCGATGCTCTTGCCTACATTGCTAATCTAAATATTGCTGTTGGCAATGGAGACATTATTGATTATAAAGCTCCAATTTGGTCATTAAAGAGAAATGTCGAAGGTAATCCAAGACAATCAATCTTCATGTACAGAAGCTGGAACCAAACAGTTGGTATCAGAGGCGATCTTAATGACGACTGGTCCTACGATGTTTATTTCCAATCTTCAAAAGTTGATTACTCTAACGAGTATAGAAATGACCTTTCTGTGCTAGCTATCAACAGAGCAATGGATGTAGTGTCTATCAACGGCGTTCCTACTTGTGTTGCTGCAATCAATGGCACAGATCCATCTTGTGTACCTTACAACCTATTCTCAGGCGGTTTACCTGGAGATGGTGGTATCCAAGCAGTAATTGATGGCGGACAAGAGCTTCAAAATTACATCGCTAATGCTACATATGAGCATGGTGATGGTGATCAAGAGATCTTTTCAGCCTATCTAACCGGTGATACTGGAATTTCTATTCCTGGTGCTCCAAGTAACATCTCCATGGTAGTTGGTATTGAAAACAGAGAAGTTTCTACTGATTACAGACCAGATTTACCTTCCAGAACTGGTGATAGATCAGGTTCCGGTGGTGCTGCACTTCCAATTGGTGGTGGATACGATGTCGACGAATGGTATTTCGAGCTTGGTATTCCTGTTAGAGATAACTTGAGTGTTGACGCAGGATACAGATCATCTGATTATTCTACAGGGCAAGAAACTGAAACCTGGAAAGTTGGTTCTTACTGGACTGTTATGGATGGGGTTGCTCTTAGAGCATCATTCCAGACATCAGTGAGACACGCAAACATTGCTGAGCTTTACGAATCAGTAGGATTTGGATTGGTTGACCTTGATGATGATCCTTGTTCAGGTTCTAGAGGTGCTCCAAGTGCTACTCAGGCACAATGTTTGCTAACAGGTCTTCCTGCTAATCTATATGGGACAGATCTAACATCTCCAGCTGATCAGTACAACACTCTTTCAGGTGGTAATGTGAATGTAGCTCCTGAAGAAGCTGAATCTCTTACAGTTGGTGTTGTTCTCAATAATCTTATTGATGGCTTAACTCTAACAGTGGACTACTTCTCTATTGAGATGGAAGATATCATTGGAACAGTTAGCGCTAAAACTGCGCTAGACCAATGTGTCGCCACAGGTGCAGCTGCTTTCTGTAATCTTATTAATAGAAACCCTGTTAATGGCTCACTTTGGTTAACCGGTGGTTACATTGCAGGTAACATCACCAATATTTCTGAAGGTTCAACTTCAGGTGTTGATATCATTTTTGATTATGACATGGAGACTCAATGGGGTCCTCTTTCGCTTCAAGGTGTAACAACACTGCTTGATGAATATAACATCACAGAAATCCCTGGATCTGCTGAAATTAAATGTGCTGGATACTGGGGAGGCTCTTGTGGTAAGAACCCAATGCCAGAATTTGCAGGTAAATATGATGCAAGACTTTCAACTGCTTACGATCTTGATGTCACTCTAGGCCTAAGATACTTAGGTGAAACTGATGACCTCAATTCTAATCAGATTGATTTTGATTCTACTACTTATCTTGATTTAACACTTCAATATTTTGCTACTGATAACCTAGTAGTAACCTTTGGTGTTAATAACCTTCTTGATAAGGAACCAGAATATACTTCAGATGCTGGAACAGCTCCTGGAAATGGTAATACATTCCCTGGATACTTCGATGCATTTGGTCAGTATGTATTCTTGAATCTTGCGCTAAAATATTAATAATAATTAAGCTTAAAAAGGCCGGTTTTACCGGCCTTTTTTTTATATAATACTTGCATGAAATATTTACCCCTAATAGCAATTTTATTCATATTTTCATGCGAGAAAGCAGTATCTCCTGTTGATTCTGGACTAGAAAACCAAATTTTTCATTTTGGAAATGGCTCTGAGCCTCAAGGACTAGATCCGCATGTAGTTACAGGGGTTCCAGAACATCATTTAATTACTGCTTTATGCGAAGGCTTGGTTATTACCAATCCAAAAGGCGGCCCAAATCTTCCAGGCGTTGCTGAGAGCTGGTCTATCAGTGAGGACGGGAAGGTTTATACATTTAATCTGCATCCTAAAGCAAAGTGGTCTAATGGTGAAGATGTGACGGCAGATGATTTTGTGTGGTCATGGATGAGAATTCTTACCCCTGCTTTAGGATCTCAATATCCTGATATGCTTTACTACGTAAAAAATGCTGCTGCATATCACATGGAGGAGATTGATGATTTTTCTGAGGTAGGTGTAAAAGCTATTAATGATAAAACTCTCGAAGTTACTCTTGAGCAATCTTATTCTTTCTTTATAAAGCTTTTAAGTCACTACTCAACTTATGCTGTCCATAAGGATACGGTGCTTGCCTATGGATCAATTGACGATAGAAATGGAGAATGGACTCGGCCAGGTAATTTTGTCTGCAATGGCCCTATGCAGTTAAAGTCTTGGGAATTGAATAAGAAGATTGTAGTTGAGAAAAACCCTTTTTACTGGGATGCAGATAAAGTGAAATTAAATGAAATGCATTTTTATCCAGTCTCAAATGAATCCACAGAAGATAGGATGTTTAGAGCAGGTCAATTACATGTAACCAATGTAGTTCCTCAAGAAAAGTGCCCCGTATATTTAAAAGAGAATAATCCTAATTTAAGAATTGACCCTTATGTCGGTACCTATTTCTATAGAATAAATACTCTTAACCCAGTTCTTAAAGACAAAAGAGTGCGAAAGGCTCTTGCTATGAGCATTAACCGCAAACAAATTGTTGAAAACGTCTCTCAATGTGGACAACAGGCAGCATATTCCTTCACTCCTCCAGGTATCTCAGGGTACCAGCCTGAAACTGAAATTCCTTTTATGCCAGAAGCAGCTAAAGATTTACTAAGCGATGCTGGATTTCCTGATGGAGAAGGATTTCCAAAATTAGAAATATTATTCAATACCCAAGAAGGGCATAGAAAAATTGCTCTAGCAGTTCAACAAATGTGGCAGCAACATCTTGGTATTGAAGTTGAGTTGGTTAATACCGATTGGAAGGTCTATCTTTCAAGAGAAATGATAGGAGATTTTCAAATTTCAAGGGCTGGCTGGATTGGAGATTACGAAGATCCTAATACTTTTTTAGATTTAATGCGTCCCAATAGAGGTAATAATAAAACTGGCTGGGATAACCTTGAATACGATAGGTTAATCGAATTAGCTAATGCTCAGCAAGATGTGAATAAAAGATATGAAATCTTAAACCAAGCAGAACAACTTTTAATTGATGAGATGCCCATCATTCCTATTTATACTTATGTAAGGCAGTATCAACTATCTAGTGATGTCCAGGGTTGGGATCCAAATCCTACCGATACACATCATCCTAAGTTTGTTTTTCTACAGAGATAAATGCTCCAATTAATTTTTAAGCGCATACTGGTAGCTATACCAGTGCTCATTATTGTTGCTTCTTTAACTTTCTTTTTAGTTAGATTGGCTCCTGGTGGGCCCTTTGATTCAGAAAAAGCTGTTTCACCTCAGGTCTTAAAAAATCTTAATGAGGTTTATAACCTTAATGCTCCTCTATACGAGCAATACTTTGATTATATGACTAACGCATTGACCGGTGACTTTGGTCCTTCCTTTAGATATCCAGGAAGAAGTGTATCTGAGATGATCCTTACAGGTTTGCCGGTAACTTTTGAGCTAGCATTTTATGCAATTGTCTTTGCTGCATTTCTTGGCTTGATTGCTGGTATTGTTGCTGCTGTTAAAAAGAACACAGCCCTTGATTACATACCTATGGCGATTGCCATGTTAGGTATTTGTATGCCAACGTTTCTTTTAGGGCCTCTGCTAGTTTTAATTTTTGGTCTGAATTTAGAGATCATGCCAGTATCTGGTTGGGATACGTTACCTGGTGATAAAGTTCTACCTGCAATAACGCTTGGCGCAGCCTATGCTGCTTATATTGCAAGGCTAAGCAGGGGCGGAATGCTCGAGACCCTAAACCAGGACTATGTCAGGACAGCCAGAGCTAAAGGCCTTTCAGAATTTAAGGTTGTGATGGTGCATGCCATTAGAGGAGGCTTGATACCAGTATTGGCTTTTCTGGGGCCAGCCATTGCTGGACTGATTGGTGGTTCTTTTGTAGTTGAAACTATCTTTCAGATTCCTGGATTAGGAAGGTTTTATGTTGAAGCAGCCTTTAATAGAGACTACACCATGATTCTTGGTACAACTATTTTCTTTTCTGCTCTGATTATATTCTTTAACTTACTTTCGGATATTGCAGTGGCAATATTTAATCCACAGGCAAGAACTTAACTATGGAACAGAAATCTCAGAGTCTTTGGAGCGATGCTTTTGATAGGCTTAAAAAAAATAAGCTGGCAGTAATTTCAGGGTTTATTTTAATCGCGCTTATAGTTCTTGCAATTTTTGCTCCATGGATTGCCCCCCATTCCTATTCATACCAAAATCTTGAGCTGGGTGCTGTTGGCCCAAGTAGTACTTATTGGCTAGGCACGGATACGCTTGGCAGAGATCAATTCAGCCGTATCCTCTATGGCGCTAGAGTTTCGCTTCTAGTTGGCTTTGTAGCTACCGCGGTAGCATTAGTCATAGGCGTTTCTTGGGGCATAGTTGCTGGCTTTTTTGGCGGCAAAATTGATTCCACCATGATGCGTATAGTAGATATCTTATATGGATTGCCTTTCATTATTTTTATTGTGCTCTTGATGGTAATCTTTGGTAGAAATATTTGGCTTCTATTTCTAGCTATTGGAGCTGTGGAGTGGCTCACTATGGCTAGGATTGTAAGAGGCCAAGTGCTTACTTTAAAAAATCAAGAATTTGTTTTAGCTGCCCAAGCAATGGGAGTTAGAAATTTATCCTTATTTTTTAGGCACATACTTCCTAACATTCTTGGAACCATTGCTGTTTATGCTACCTTAACAATTCCACAGGTTATGTTACTAGAAGCTTTTTTAAGCTTCTTGGGGCTAGGTGTGCAACCCCCAATGAGTAGTTGGGGAACTCTCATACGTTACGGAGTTGAATCAATGGAAGAGTATCCATGGATGTTAATTTTTCCTGGTCTAATTTTTGC
>Ga0255743_10004197_pt1 | contig 11139 bp, 5 predicted proteins | sample 101ome_19_FD_179950 | JGI IMG/M metagenome (GOLD analysis project Ga0255743, IMG submission 179950) | Coastal salt marsh microbial communities from the Groves Creek Marsh, Skidaway Island, Georgia - 101405AT metaG (version 2) | ecosystem: Environmental > Aquatic > Marine > Intertidal zone > Salt...
AGGAAGAATTGGTACCGTTTACTCTTCGTGTACCACCGTTACCAACAACTATATCGTACGTATTACCCGGTATACTGGTTTCGGTACCGTCTAACATACCACCACCACCACCACCACCTTCTGGGTAGTCGTTACCACCACCACCACCACCGGCGAGAACGAGGTAATTAACGTTGTTCATTTGACTAAACGTCACGTTATACGTCGTTTCTGTAGAAGTACTCGTCACGGAGTTCACCGTACCCCAATCATAATCACCCGTAGTCATACCCGAATACAAAGTACAATTGTTAGAAGACGTATCGGTAGTTCCGGTACCGTGTCTGAAAGCGAGTGTGAAATTACCCGCATTAACCGTAGAAGAAGGCGGGGACGCCACACTACCTATCACGTTACTCGCCAACGCGAACGTATTCGCATCTTTCGTCTCTATCTCGTACGTTCCTGTATCTTTGATATATATGTTCGTTATTGAACCGATATCGTACGTGTTCGAGCCGTACTTGAGTGTTGTTGACGTAGGGGTTATACCGGAAATAGAGAGTTTGTTGTACGTGTCGAAATCAAGTTTTGGTGCCGGATTATACTCCTCGACCGTCATGTTAACACCACTAATCGTTGCAGTATCAAAAAATCTAAATTCAAATTTGTTACCCGTTTCGCCTATAGTACCTGTATTACCATTTCTCCGTGTTAAGAAGTATGTTACGACTTCCGTATCACCCACGAAAAACTTACCTGTAATTACATCAGATGTACTCATAGTAAGTACGACGTAAAAGGAATCGGCGAGTGTAAACGGCGACGACGTCGAACCATACGTACCACCGTCTATTTCTACAGTAACTGAACCAGCACTACCATCCGTTACAAAACCATCTGCTATTGTCATAGCACCCTCATTAAAAGAACCACCAGCGTCGTATAAAAGTAAACCGTCTCTTGGACTGTTCAAATAATCAGCAAATTGATTCATATCACGAATTACAACGTCACTACTATCTTTTATTTTCAAACCAAAACGTGTTTTATAAGATGCGTGACTATCCGTCCATTGTTTGTTAAAATATATCTTATACGTCATGTTACCTTTGATATTGTTTACGGTAACGGTTGTATCTCCACCACCAGTCGTATGTGAAATCGCCACGTTATCGTGTAAAGTTAAATACGTACCGAGATTTCCAGTTGTATTACTCGCCAAAACGAACTTATCCGACGCCGTAATTTCCGACTCGTACGTTCCCGAATCTTCTATGTAGATATCAGTTGCCGTGCCTATATCGTACGTGTTCGAGCCAAGTCGAAGACTTGTTGAGATCGGGGTTATGTTTTGTATAGAGAGTTTGTTGTACCCGTCGTGGGTGAAGGAAGGGGATGCAGTATACCCAAACCAATCGGGATTTCCTATTAAATTGGTCGTTAAAACACGTCCACTCAATTGTTCCATCTCTATATACACGTTACTAAAATAAGATGTATTACCATCATTATGACCATGAACACCAATACTAAATGTAGGTATATTGTTTATATCTGATATAGGAAAAACTATACCACCATTAGAAAGTGTATACCCAGATGCACTTTCATTATATATACTCTGTTTAACACCGTTTGCGTAATAATACATGGTAACTTCCGTCGAACTCGTTTTTTCAAAGAAATACGTATACGTTCCAAATGAACCCTGTGTAGGAGTCATACTTGATATTCTAAGTAAACCACTAAAATTACCACCTTGACCTTGAAATCTCCAATAATCATTACTTGCTTTATAAAACTGAAAAATATCACCACCAAAATAAAATGGAGAAGTTCTACCTGTAGCAGCATTACAATCAAATTGTATTAAAACGTTCGACGTTATCGGTGGAAACGTGTACCCCAAATATGACATGGTAGTTGACGTCTGATAACTTGTACCATTGTGTGTAATGGTCCCTGTTTTCGTTAGGGAACTGTTATAAAAAGGTTCGGTAAGTGAAGATGTAGTTGTAAAATCCCATACGTTACCTTCCGGTTTAAGAGACGGAAAGATCGCACTCACCACATTGCTCACAAACGCGAACTTATCCGACGCCGTAATTGCCGCCTCGTACGTTCCCTGATTTGCAATGTACACGTCCGTCGCCGTCCCTAAATCGTACGTGTTCGAGCCGTACTTGAGTGTTGTTGCCGTAGGGGTTATGTTCTCGAACGTGAGTTTGTTGTACGTGTCGAAATCTATTTTAGGAATTTTTTCGAAAACGTTATTATATTTAAAATACATCATATCAAAAATTAAACCTCTTTTCAAACCAGTTCGACCCTCAGATGTGTTATTATCACCCACACCACTACGTGTATCACCACCCATAAAGTGTCTGAAAGGCCAACCCATGTGACTGTTATAATTAGAATTATATGGATCTTGTGGTCTATTCACTTGACACCCACCATACGCTTCATCGTGGAAATTTCTATATGCGTTATTAAGTGAAAAGGAAACCTTCTCACTCACGGTTTGACCACCAATACTTAAATAAAATTCAGGTTTACCTTCTATTGGATCAAAAGCGTACCACCCGTATTTTAAAACTGTATCGTTTGATAAGTCCACGTTCTGTATTAAACAAAAAGTACTCGGTGTACTTGTTGTTACCGTGTTATTTTTTACGCGCACGTCCATTCGGAAATCAAATATTAAACCAGTTGAACTTGTTCTGTTATAAAATAAATATATATAAACAGCATCATTTGAATTATACCCAAAATTTTGTGAATTACATTGTAATTCAAAGAATAAACTATTGTTACCTGTACTGTAAGTACTTTCCAAGCTAGACCCAGTTACACGAGCATTATTATTATAACACGATAATTCTATATTTTTCATATCCACTTCCCATAAAACACCATTCTTCGTCGGGAAAGGGAATGTTTCACCACCACTCGAAAATCCGTTAGCAACTAGAGACTGTACGTAAAAGTATAAGAGTGTATCTATCGCAAACGGGTCGGATGAAGATGCAGGTACAGGTACGTATAAAGAATTGTTTCTATCGCCACGATTCCATCTTAATGGACGCAAACTCCATTCGTCCATAGTCCATCCAGAACTATTTGCACCGTTATATGTACTATAATTTGCGATACCATATTCACCTATATAATCACTTATTACAGTCACGTTTTGTATGCTTGTATTCGAAAAGTACGCCACGTTCGACGACGTATCGAACGTTACACTCGTATATTCACCCGTCTTATCGATAAAAATTTTGTCTGTTAATGCACCAACGTCGTACACGTTCGAATAGTAGACGAGTTTGGAGGACGTGTACGTTGGCGTGTTCGTTAAAGAGAACTTGTTATAGTTGTCGAAGGTGAGACCGGCGACCGGAGTTAACTCGTATATGTATGCGGCGCCTGTACTAGAATTTTCACCAAACGCCCCGACGATGGCGTAATCCCCGCTTAGACTTACGCCCCTCCCGAATACGTCATTCGAAGCTGCATCGCTTGCCGTGAGCTTTTCATGATGTATCCAACTTGTTCCGTCGCGTTTAAATATATAGGCAGCACCCGAATTAGTCAAAGTACTCGTATCATAATCTGATTCTCCAACAATCACATAGTCCCCGTCAATCGCAACGGAAGTCCCGAAAGAATAATTCACCGCCGCATCATATGCCGTTAATTTTTGATGTTCCGACCATGTATTTGTCACTCCGTCGCGTTTGAATATATACGCTGCACCAGTGTTACTATTACTGGTCGGCGATCCACAAACTGCATAGTCCCCGTCAATTGCGACGGACCAACCGAAACGACCACCATCGCTTACCGTTAATTTTTGATGGTCCGACCAACTTGTACCATTTTTTACAAATATATAAACAGCCCCCGTTTCTGCAACATGACGATACGCCCCAGCGATAGCATAATTACCCGAAATCCCGACGGAATACCCAAGGGCGTCACCATCTACAATTGCATCACTTGCTTTAAGTTTTGCCTGTTGTGTCCAACTTGTTCCGCTACGTGTAAATATGTATATAGCTCCTGTATCAACAAGATTACCATCACCATACGGTGCCCCGACGTTCGCGTAATCCCCGCTTATACTTACGGATTCTCCAAACCTGTCACCAGTTGCTTTATCACTTGCTTGTATCTTATATTCACTTCCCCATTGCCCAGACGTTGGGTCGCGTGTGTATATGTACGCGGCACCCTCATACGAATTTTTGCGACGTGCCCCGACGATGGCGTAATCCCCGCTTAGACTTACGGAGTACCCGAATTCGTCGTTAGCTGCTTTGTCACTTGCCGTTAATTTTTGTTGTTCGAACCACGCTCCCGTCGATGTGTTACGTACATATATGTACGCGGCGCCTGCATTTGTTGTTCCATCAGGGTCTTCATAAAATGCCCCGACGATTGCATAGTTCCCATCAATTGCAACGGAATACCCAAAATTGTCACTCGCCGCAGCGTCGCTTGAAGTAATAGTCTGAACGATAGTTTCATTAAAACTGTTTTCTGGCGTTACACTCCCCGTCACCTCGACCTCGTTCGTCTTATAGTCGATACCGCAAATTTGTAAATCGGCGCGGTAGGTTCCGGGTTGGGTTATGTAGTAGTTAAAAAACCCGTCTATATCTTTTTTGAATACGTACACACAACCGGCATCAGTCCCACCACTATCATTCCTAGATGCACCTACAAATAAGGTTTTACCATCGTTACTCAGTGCAACACCCGAACCAAACATTTCACCTGACTGAATTTTATCAAGTGTCTGAGATAAAGACCACGATCCACCTGATTTTACATATACGTATACGCGTCCATCGTTAGTATTACTTGGATAAGTATGTGCACTCACAGCAGATACCGTTCCATCACCAGACATTGACATACCTAGTCCAAATTGGTCGTTTTGGTTCTCACCGTCAATAAACGTAAGTTGTACGGGGTTTGAATTTCCATCGTACGAATAAAAGTAAATACGGCCTCGAGACGAATCATAATCACTATTACCACTCACGAAACTATAGCCCGTATCACTTATAGCAATACTTTTACAATTACTAACAAAACTATTATCACTCGCAGGTGTATGTACGTGCGACCAAGATGCACCGTATGCATCTGTTCTGTGCCATATTTTAACACCGTTATTAATACTACCTTGAAATAATATATCACCTTCTTTATTTAAAACAGATTCCCATCCCCAATGATGTTGAGTAGACCCGTTTAATGTAGTTGATGACCAGCTACCAGAACTATTTAGATATCTAATAATAGTTTGTCCATAATAATTATTATACCATGCATCACAACTCGCCAATATAGTACCAGCTTCATTCATACCAAGACCTCTATTAGCATTATTATTATTGTTAAACGACTGTGTAGGTGTATTATTCCATTCACTTGAACCACGTTCCCAGAAATATAAAAGTGGGTTTGCATCTACCCATATTCTATTACCTGCTCTGTTCATAATACAGTATAAACCCATACGATTACCACTCTGAGTTGGTTTATCATAAATCTTAACTTGTGTCCACGAACCACCTGAATACTCGTATACATAAGCGCGTCCATATGAACCATATTCTTGGGCTAAAACAACAAAACGTGTACCATCCCCGTTCGACCAAATTCTTCTATTAAACCAGCCTTCAGTTGCCAATCTTTCACCGGCGTTATTATTAAACAATGTTTTTGAATTTAAAAAATCTGTACCTGATACACTCATATCATAACTCGTCTCACCTTTATACAAAACGACGTTTGACGCATTTTTGACCATACCACCACGCAAATAAAGTTTATTCGCACCATCGTATACTAACTCGAGGTCGGATGCTAATGGATAATCTGTAAGACCTAAAGATGCTAACACGATTTTAAAGACAATCCAATTCGATAAGAACATGCTCGGCCTGCTCTATTACTGTTATACTACAAAACTTTTTAAAATGTGGGACACACCTTTTAAAAAATACCCGCGACACGGCAATTTAATTTTAATATGACATTAAGTATAGTATATGGGTATAATATATAAGATAACTTGTGAAGTAACAGGAAAATCGTATATAGGTAAAACTATTCAACCTCTAAAAAAACGTATTTGTCAGCATAGAATATATAACAAAAATGCGTGTCGTGCTCTATCCAATGCCATTCAATGTTATGATTGGGAAAACTTCAATGTATCTGTTCTGTGGGAAGGAGATTCCAATATACTCGGTGAAATGGAAAGAAAATTTATAAATGAATATGAAACATTAGAACCTCATGGATATAATATACGCGAAGGTGGTGGAAGAAGTGAAAAAGTTTCCGATGTATCGAGAAACATCATGATTGAAAAACAAAGAGAAATCAGTAAGAGAAGAAATGGTCTTCTTGGTAGAATAGTTGGTAACATTTCAAAAAAAGATGGGTCTATAACTTCATGGTCTGTTCATGGACATAGAAATGGACACCCATATAAAATTGGTGGTCCATTTAAAACAAGAGAAGAAGCTATAGAAGTTCAGAAAAAGTTTACAGACAAACCAAATAATTTTGAAATACCTAAAAGTAAGAGGGTTGGAAATAGAAAATCTTCAAATTGTTATTATGATCATCATAGAAAAAAATGGTTGGTTAGTTTTTATGTAAAAAATAAAAATGTTTACTTAGGAAGATATGATACGGAAAGAGAAGCATTAAATGTCGCAGATGAATTTAGGAAATTACATTTTACATAGGAACGCCTATCTAAAATAAAACTCCTCCGCTGCGAATCGAACGCAGATTGCCTGGTTAACAGCCAGGAATATTAACCATTATATGACAGAGGATATGACACCGGTGTGATTTGAACACACGCTCTTTCGAACCAGAGCCTTAATCTGGCGCCTTAGACCGCTCGGCCACGGTATCACGAAATTATTATGTCTGTATTCTTTAAGTATGGTAAGAGTGAAGGTAATACTACTTTCAATACTCGTTGTACTACTTTTAATACAAATATTCAAAAAAATGACATACCAGGAGAAACCAATCACTAGTAACACAGTTTGGACGTACTGGGATTCACCATTTAACAAACCGTCTATAGTTAAAAAGTGTATAAAAAACTGGGGAATTATAGGTCATTGTAAAGATATGCGTGTACTTAATAGGTGGTCCGTTCAAGATTGGATACCCAGGGAAGATCTGGATCATTTCTCTGAAATAACAAATAATATCGCGAACAAAACCGATTTAATACGACTCTACCTTCTCAAAACGTACGGTGGTATATGGATGGATGCATCCATTTTTACAAACACTAAACTATCATCCTGGGTACCGAAAGACGATACCAAAGTTTTCTGTTTCAAGGCGGATAGGTTTTCCAATAAAAATGTCACATGTTTAGAAAATTTCTTCATTAAAGCACCAAAAAACGACCCTTTCATATCTGAATGGTTAGAAAAGTGTATAAACGATTTTAGCGACAAAAACTATAAGGAAAATAATAAAGTGTATAGAGAAATAATAGGCAAAAACGGAGATTACCTCGTTCCGTACGTTTCAAGTATGAAAATACAGTTAAACAAATATCCAAACGTTATCGTTGAAAGTGCAGAAAAAGGTCCGTACAAAGACACGGTCGAAAACGGGTGGGATGCAAATAAAATATGTAAAAACATAACCTACGACCAAAACTTAGTAAAATTGTATAATCACACGAGAAAACAGTGTAATTCTGACGTAGTACCAATAACATCTTCACGGGAAGATTTTTTACCTAAAGGTGTTTATAATCGTTTCAAAGATAGGTTTAGTTTCGTTGAAAATGAAAACAATAACGTTGAAGTAGATATGGTTTATTGTATATGTATGCCAAAAAGAAAAGAGTATGCAAAAAAACAACTCGAACTCTTAAAAACAAAATACAAAATGTTCAATGCTATAACGCCTAAAGATCTAACATCAGAAGACTATTCAAAAATGAGTCAAACGTATTCGCTATTTAACCGGCATTTGTATAAGCAAATGACAAAATTACCCGTGTGCTTATCGTTTTTTATGTGCTATTACGACGCCTACGTAAACAATTACGATACAATCTTAGTTTTAGAAGACGATATAAAACTTAATGTGAGTGTCGATAAAATATACGGTGCCATAAGAGACTTTAAAATCATAGAATCTGAAATTCTGTTCTTAGGGTACTGTTGGGCATACTGTAATATGACATACCCAAGTATAACCGAACATTTATATAAAGCTCCAACGGAAGCGCAATTATTGTGTAACCACGCCATGGTCATGAAGAAAAGCTTCATAAAAAAATATATGGAACGCGATGAAGCTACATTTTGGAGAGACAGAAATGATCACACTTTATCAGATTATTTAAAAAATAATAAAATAGAAAAGTGTGTTACTTCACCAGATTACATTTCACAGAATAGAGAAGAATTAGGTAGTAATAACGGAAACAATAGTAAACTTCCAAGCACGTGTAATTTACACGAAAAAATAAGCTAAATCATCACGAAAAACTTTTTTTTCTGTGTATAATACACCGTAATATTTTTTATTCTCTTTATAATATTCATCTCTTTTATAAATATCTAAAACTAATTTTTTATTATAGTATACTTTACCCTCTCCTAAATTTTGATATTTTTTAAAATTATATTTTCTAGTTTTCAAATAATTTACATTTTCATCCAAAATTGTTTTTAATAAACCGGGTCCTGTAATATCTAAAGAATTTCTACAATAGTCTCTATTTTCAACATTTTTTACTATTCTATCTACACATTTTTTATAAATTTCATTTCCTGGTTTAGATACTAATATTGCGTTATATACATATTCTTCATTATAATGATGTATGGCATTTGTATCCCTAACATAATATTCTTGATCTAATAATTCATTTAGTTTGAAATTACCAGCTGTGACATATTTTATGTCCAAGTATATACCACCTTTAATGTACATTACACAGTATCTCCATAAATCCGCTTTATACGCACCAGGTATTAAAATATCATACGCATTTAATACACGATTACCAAAATATTTTTTTATAAAATGTCTACAATCGTTATCGTCAAAGAAATGATATTCAAAATCCGGATTTTTTTTTCTTAAAGAAATCATACCTTCCTTTATAGTTTTCGGTATATCAGAACTACTCCATGTTTGATAAACGTGTTTCGGTATAATATTATTACTTTTTTTATGAGATACTTTATTATATTTATTATAAATTAGAATAAGTAGTAGTAAAATTACAAATACTAATACAAATCTAATAACCATTATAATATAACTAGATATTTAATTCCATGGTATATCTTGAGGACGATAACGACACCCAATCTTTAAAAAGTCAACAAACTTTCTAAATTCTGGTTCCGGTGTTTCCATAGTTTCCATGGAATCGAGTACTTCGCCCACGTACCTATTATATGCTTTGTGTCCGCCTCTGTGTGTATGTCTATTCGTTCGTAAATTACCGATCTCGCGAGGCATCATGATTATGTTTTCGCTCGCGTGTATATCGTAGTTTACCTTTTCCACGACCGGGTGGCTTTTGAACTGTGCTGGTATGACGTGATGGTCCTCTACGTTACGTACGTTCCAACGAACCTTAAACGCGCGTCGAAGAAGTGACCCGTACCGCATGTTACTATCGTCATACAAATTTATACCGTAACGCATCATCGAGTCTTCGAGTTCGTCAACCTCGTCCCACGCCGTGAAACACTCATCCGTCGATTTCTCCGCACACGTATCGTGGGCGTACTCTATAGCCTCTTTAAACCGTAACCGAAGACGCGCATTATCGCGACGTTTAAACCCGAGGTTTGGTTTCTTAGAGTACGTACCTTCGAGAACGTTCTTACGGATCTGATCGCGTTTATACTCTGGGGTGTGTTCACAAGACCAACACTTCATATAATTTCTATTAAGATACTTTTTACACGTGGGATACGCGTGTAAAAAGTAAGTAAGTGCTCCTAGTGGGGATCGAACCCACAGCCTCGGCGTGCCTGCGTAATACTAAAATTACAGAATATACATCGGTCGTATAAGCGCCGCGCTCTGACCAATTGAGCTATAGGAGCCTACGTGTTTATTATACGTATCTTTTCTTTAAACCTGTTCTTCCGAGTTGTACGATTTCAATTCGACCGAAGGTCTCGATGATATCGGTGTACCCGGACGCTTTTTGAGTAGCCAGTTTTTGAGTACCATGTTTTTGTGACTATTCGTATCTTCGCCATAATTAATAACACTCAAACCGTTACATACATCAGGTTTGTTCTCCTTATTGGGAAACGATTCGTTAAATGCGTCAATACTCTCGGAAGGTATATCGGGTGCCTCGTCGAGTAATCTATCGTACTCGACGCGGATTTTGTTCACGAATTCCAAAACGTCCTCGCGGTGTTGCGTTTCCAAAGATAATTCCATATCTATGTTCCTATACAGTTTCGAGTACTGTACAGACATGACCGAGTGCATTTCCATAAACCGTGCGGAATTGTTAAACTTAGATATAGATGTAAGTATACCCGCAATAACATTCATGAACGCAAAAAAGTATTGGAAAATAACGATCTTTTGTTTTTGGTCATCGGACATACTATTCGTATCGGGACTCAAAACCGCAAAACCACCAACACCCGTAATACTCGATATAATTATTGACGGGTACGATAACCAATCGTGTTGACGTTTATATAAAACGCGGGCGTGATTGTGTAACCACCTGTAACCGGCAGCTTTTTCGGCCCAACGTTTAAGAAGGTTTTCCTGGTTTGGACACCATTGGTGTTGTTCTGGTTTATCCATACATTTTCTTAGAAAATAAGTACGCATACTCACGTGCCAAGTTATCGACGCGTTCGTTCTTCTCGTTTCCGTTGTGTGCCTTGACCCATCTCACGTCAACCATTTCGAAACTACGCATGAGTTCCAACATACGTATCCATAAATCCTTATTCTTCACCTCACCACCCGAAGCTGTTGTCCAACCGTTCCGTTCCCAGTTCTTAGACCATTCGAGTAATCCCATTTTTACATAGTTACTGTCCGTATACACGCGGACCCTATCGTGTTTGAGTTCCAAACACT
>Ga0255743_10004219_pt1 | contig 11092 bp, 10 predicted proteins | sample 101ome_19_FD_179950 | JGI IMG/M metagenome (GOLD analysis project Ga0255743, IMG submission 179950) | Coastal salt marsh microbial communities from the Groves Creek Marsh, Skidaway Island, Georgia - 101405AT metaG (version 2) | ecosystem: Environmental > Aquatic > Marine > Intertidal zone >...
GCACTTGCAGACGGACAGCGCGACGCTGAGTAGGACAGCATCACAAAGATCGATGAGAAGCGACAGCGACGTTAAAGGTGACGAGGCACATCTTCCGCCCGAAGAGCAAGCCAAGTTAGCAAAGGAAAAGAAGCGCATCGAGGCTCTTGCGAAGATGCAAATGATGGAGGAGAGTTCTTTGCTCTCGCTCGACAGCAAGTCAACTTTTTCAAAGGGTTCGAAAATGTCGTTGAGCTCTCAAGCCAAGAAGGACTCCGCCGATGACCTCCATCAATCCCAACATCAGACCGACGCGTATTAGTGACGATATCACCGCGATCTAGATAGTTCTACCCAAAAACATGTTCATTCAACACATATGCAAGCTGTAAACCACGCTCCCCTCCCCGCTTGAGAAAAAATATTCATAGTGTAAGATTACAAGCATCGCGCGGCGTTCTAGATGCATTAACCAACCGAACCTTCTAGCTTAAGACTCATGAGCTGGTTCACTTCCGCGGCAAATTCTAAGGGCAATTCGTTGAACACTTCTCTGCAAAAGCCGGAAATGATCACTCCCACCGCTTCCTCTGGATCGATGCCGCGCTGCTGGAAATAAAACAGTTGATCCTCACCAATCTTCGACGTACTCGCCTCGTGCTCCACACGCGAGCTCGGTTCCTTGACTTGAATGTATGGGTACGTGTTCGCTCCGGCCTTGTCACCGATGAGCATGGAGTCGCACTGGGAGTAGTTGCGCGCGCCAGAGGCGTTCGGGCCGACTTGCACCAAACCTCTGTACACGTTCTTACTCTTGCCGGCGCTGATACCCTTACTCACGATGCGGCTACGTGTGTTTTTACCGATGTGAATCATTTTCGTACCCGTATCCGCTTGCTGCGCGTTGTTCGTCAACGCGACCGAGTAAAACTCGCCGATCGAGTTGTCGCCGGCGAGCACAACGGAAGGATACTTCCACGTGATGGACGAACCCGTCTCAACTTGAGTCCAAGAGATCTTCGAGTTGTCCCCCTTGCACAACCCACGCTTGGTAACAAAGTTGTAAATGCCTCCCTTGCCGTTTTCATCGCCCGCGTACCAGTTCTGGACGGTGGAGTACTTGACCTCGGCGTTCTTGCCGGCGCTAATTTCGACCACCGCCGCGTGCAGCTGGTTATCGTCGTAAGCCGGGGCGGTGCAGCCTTCTAAGTAGCTGACGTAAGAGTCGTCTTCCGCGACGATTAACGTACGTTCAAACTGACCGGCAGACTCGGCGTTGATGCGGAAGTACGTGGACAATTCCATGGGAGAAATGACCCCCTTCGGAATGTACACAAAGGAGCCGTCGCTAAACACCGCGCTGTTCAAGGCGGTGAAATAGTTATCCGCCACGGGAACGACCGAGCCAAGATGTTCCTTGACTAGTTCCGGGTAATCACGCACGGCCTCGGAAATGGAGCAGAAAACGACGCCCGCCTTTAGCAAGTCCTCCTTGAACGTCGTCCCGATGGAAACCGAGTCAAACACGGCGTCGACGGCGACATTCGACAATCGCTTTTGCTCGTTGAGAGGAATTCCGAGCTTATCGAACGTGGCCAGCAACTCGGGATCGACTTCATCCAAGCTCTTTTTCTTTTCCATGGACTTGGGCGCGCTGTAGTACGACACCGCCTGGTAATCAATTTGTGGATACCGATTGTCGCTCCAGTCCGGCTCCTCCATCGTCAACCACTTACGGAACGCCTTCAATCGGAACTCAAGCATCCACTCTGGCTCTTCCTTCTTCGCAGAGATCATGCGAACGACGTCTTCGCTCAATCCCGCGGGAATAGTCTCGGTTTCGATCGTCGTGCTGAAGCCCCACTTGTAGGGCTTGTTCAGCATTTCCTGAATGCGATCCACCTCCTCCTCCTTGGCGCTCGGCGCCGCGATCTTCACCCCGCTCGCGCCTTCAACGCCATCGATTCCCTCACCCGCCGCGCTCGCCATCGTGGCGCCGCCCCGAGACCCCGCTCGAGGTCGCGCCACCGCGCGTCCCGCGCTCGTCCGCGCTCTCGTCCCGGCGCGCGCGTTCGACCCTTTCCCCCGCGCGCTCGCGCTCGCGATCGGCGCGCGCGCCGCGGACATCGAGTGCACCATGTGTTCTCGTGCTCTTTGCCAACCTCTCGCGCGTTCGCTCGTCCACAGGAGTCGCACGGTGACGCGTTCGCGAAGGCGTCCTCGACGTCACCATTTTGTATCAAGGGGAAGGGGGTGGGTCGGGTCGAGTCATGAACCTCTGAATCTACCGAATTCCAAAGGAGAGAAGAAGTCTTACAAGCGTAACGCGAGCGAGAGAGCGGGCGGATGAGAGTTACGCGCATTCGCGAGCGTCGTTGGATTGTGAATCGATGGTGTCCGACGCGCGGGTCTCGCTGGTGGCGAGCGCGCGACGACCACGCTCGGCGAGACGTTCGCGCTTGGCGCGCGCGTCGGCGTCCTCTTCGACGTCGGCGGCGGATGATTTCTGTTCTAATTTCGCTCGAACGGCGGCATCCGCGGCGGCGTTGGCGGGTGGAGGGCCTGCGGCGGCCGTGGTCTGATTGGACGCCTCTCGAGCGAGTCGTCTTCGTTCGGCGAAGGCGCGAGCGGCGGCGCCGACCGGGGCGGAGACTCGCGCGATGACGGGTCGAGCCGCCGGCGGGAACAGCGCGGCGAACGCAAAGTCGGCGCTATCGTCACCTTGCACGCCCGATCCGTGAGGCTGGAAAAATCGAAGGTACACCCATGCGGAGTACGCGCCCCAGATGTCGAATAGAAATAAGCCCACGTGATGGTGTCGACCGCCGCTCATGAACGCGTACGCCGCCGTGAAGCACAGGTACGCTCCAATCAGGTGCTTATTCCGGAGCGCGCGCAGCGACGCCAACGCGTTTGCGATCCCGCGACCTCTACCACCACCCAGCGCGTCTTCTCCGAACACCGGTTCCTCGGGCGACGTCTGTCGAAGCGCGAGCAAGAGCGCTGCCAAGACGCCGTGAAAACCGGCAAATCTGGCAAACAAATAAAATTCATCCCCACCGCTGAAGACGTAGAGTAGACACATGGAAAACCACGACATCGTCGCCGTCGCCACGTTCACCCCGACGACGAATCGCGTCAACTCCTTCGGTCCCCAAATCGGTTCGAGCGCGCGTCCGATGTACAACAAACCGCACACGTCGACGCACGCCGCCGCCAGAGACATTTCATAATACCCGCTCGTCAACAGCGTCCACGGACGCGTAAACACCGCGTACGGCGATAACGCGAACACTTCATCCAACTCTTTCCCAAAAATCGCGAATCTCGCCAACCATCCCGCGATAAGCGTCCCGCAAATCCCCCGCGTCGCCGTCGACGACGTCGCGAACGACGCGCTCAACTCTCTCCTCGCGTTTCTCGCTGCGCGCGCGAACGCTCCCTCGTCAGTCGCCGCGTCGACACGAAACATCGACGAATCGAATCGAATCGAATCGAATCGAATCGAAACACGCGCGATCGCACGCCCTCCTCCCGTCGTCCCACGGCGCTCGAGAGATGTGATTGTGATTTCCCACCACCAACCGACGACGTTCACCCATCCCTCGCGTCTCGACGTCCCCATCGTCCACCGCGCGCGCGCGCGCGCGCACCCACGCTCGACGCGATCTTTTCAAATCCATCGTCGTCGTCCTCGTCCTCGTCCGACGCGCGCGTCCCCTGCACGCCTCGCACCGCGTCATCCGTCATCGTCGCCACGGCGTCGTACTCTGACGAATTTCAGTCCATGTATCGATCGACCGTGTATCGACCGATCGACGGCCGTGCCGAGCGCGCGAAATGAAATGAAAATGAAAATCAAAACGAATGCGCGCGACGTTGGACGACGCGCGGTGACGACGACGACGCGTTGGGCGAGCGGTGATGGACGATCTCGATCTCGATCGCGCGGTGGAGACGGTGCGCGCGTGCGCGAGGACCGGGGAGTGTGGGACGTCGAGCGCGTGTTGGCGCGACGAGGGTGCGTTCACGCGCGCGCTTCGCGCGGTGGCGAGGGCGCGTTTGACGGCGTTCGGACGGCGCGCCTCGGGCGGGAGAGGGCGCGACGGTGAGGACGTGGACGATGGTGACGACGACGACGATGCGGGGGGACGCGCGGGGAAGCGAGCGAAGCGGACGAGCGCGAGCGGTGGTGATTCGGCGGAGACGGCGAGGGCGAGCGAGGGCGAGCGACTCGAGGACGAGGAGGCGGAGGCGGAGGCGCGCGCGCGTCGGGCGTACGAGGAGGACGTGGAGAGGGTGTGTGGGGAGTGTATCTCTTCGTTCGCTGTGGACGCGCCGTTTACGATACAGAGGATATGCGAGTTGGTGTGCGAACCGGAGAAGTATTACGCGTCGCCCGCTAAACTCATGAACGCGATTTTAAAACTCTTCGCGGTGACGCAGACGGTGGATCGAAGAGGCGCGGCGGGAGGCGTGGAGACGACAGAGCGAGATGAGGCGCCGACGCAGGCGATGGTTCGAGACGCGCGAGATCCCGTGGCGAACGAACAAAAGGCGTTCGTCGCGTCGGTGTGCGTGGAAACCGCCGCCGAGACGGCGACGGACGAAGACGACGTCGTCGTCGCGAGACGACCGCCGACGATCGATGGGTACGACGGCGACGCCGACGCGATGTCGCAACACCACGCGAACGAACACCCACCCAGACCGCCCTCGCCGCAGACGGTGTACACGTGATGAACGAACACATTTTGATGATAGACGAAGGCGACGACATTCGTAAAACGCTCCTCGCCGCCGCCCCCGCGCCCAAAGTCAAACAGAACGCGACGCGCGTCGACCCGAACTCGAGCGATGACGGATGACTGCGATGCGCGCGTGCGCGCGGCGTGCGCGCGGCTCGCGAGCGAGCGCGTGCGAGCGTGCTTGTCGGCGGTGGCGGAGGAAATCAAACGCGCCGAGGACGAGACTATTTATGGAAGCCGCGGCGAAGACGACGCGACGAGGAACGACGCGCGCGAACGAGCGCGCCTGACGCGAGAGTTGGAGGAAGAGCGCGCGCGAGGCGATGAATTAGAAAACGCCGCGGAGATGCGCGAGGTGATGTGGGCCAAGGAACGCGAAGATTTCGTCTCCAAGATTCACGACGCCGAGACGCGTCGAGCCGAGGCGGAGGCGGAGACGTTTCGATTGCGAGACGAAATCGAGCGCGTCGAAACGGTCGTTCGCCAGGAGGAAGGGGTCGTTCGATTGCGATTAGAGGCTGAACACGAGGTGCGCGTCGGTCGATTGGCGACGGAGCTCGACCGAGTCAGAGGAGAGTTGGAAAATTGCGCGGACGAGTTGCGACGCGAGAGAGAGCGCAATTCGGCGACTGTGCGCAAGCTCGATCGCGTTCGCGATGAACTCATCGGTCGTCTGCGAGAGGAGATGAAGACAGTGTTGGCGTCGATCGAGTGCGTGTCTGACGCGGTGGGAACGGCGTCGAAGGATTTGCGCGGTGAGACACCCGCGGAGAGACGCGTCTCGCAGTGCGTACCGTCGAAACGCGAGCGAGCGTTCTTCGTCGATACGAGATCGTCGTCGTCGTCCGCGTCGTCGTCGTCGCGAACGTACGCGATGGATCACCACACCGCGACGATCTCGCGCTCTGTGAGCGGGAGATCGAGCGGTGCGCACGCTCCGCCGACGCCGGGTGCCCAGCGAGGCGAACCGTCGGCGCAGAGGAGAAACAACGTCGCGTCCTCCTTCGGGAGGTCGGCGCAACGGTCCCGCGGGAATCGCGAGCGCACACAACTAGTTTAGCAGAAATGCGAAAATAATCCACGAGTGAAAGAATGAAATGATGCTATGGCGCTGGTATCTAAGCCGCGTCGACGTCGGCGACGGCGTCCGAGAAGACGTCTTCGCGCACGCCAACTGCGAACGAGTTGCGAATTCGCTTGACGGAATTTCCCGTCACGCGCCATTGCGCGGGCGTCGCGTCGAGACTCAGGACGTAGAGCACGCCGTCGAGCACCGACGCGGAGATCAAATAGATGTGTTCCGGGTACAAGCACCCGACGGCGCTCGGACACGCTTGCGGCGGAGGAGACGCCACGAGCTCCCAATCGTAATACACCTGTCCCGTCTTCGCGTCGACTCGTTTCGCCGCTCCCAACATGTCCGCTCGACGATACGAATCATCACCGTCCAATCCCAACGCACGAGCAACGGGCACGTCCTCGGGCTTGCCTAAATCCGCGATGGACCGCGCGTTAAAGTTCGGCGTCGCGATGGTCACCGCGCTCGCCGCCGCCTGTCCGTTCACGGGATCGACAATCTCTCCCCACGTCGTCGTCAGCCCTCTCGTCGCGCTCTCCCCGACCGTCCACAGATTACTCACCTCGAACGCGCACGGACGCACGCCGTCCTCGCTCGTCGTCGACAATCCCACCTGTCGAATAAACGTTTGCTCGCCGCTATTTCGTTCCATCACGCGTTTCATGTTCGCCTCCACCTCCGCCTGTTCGTCGTCGTCCTCGTCCGCGCGCGCGACGACCGAGACGGGATTCGCGCTCGTGAACGCGCGCATCGTTGCGCCCACCGCGACGGCGCACAGGGCGCGTCGACGCGACGAGAGCGTCACCGATGACGACGTGGGTTTGCGCTCGACGTCATCCGTCTCGACCGACGACGACGACGACGAGGCGGACGCGGACGCGGACGCGGACGCCGGTCGACGCGCGATTCTGCGTTCCATCAGTCTCGTCGACGCGACGTCGAACGCGCGGACGCGACGCGGCGCACCACGAACGACGGACGAGGAAGACATGGCGACGAGTCAGTCTCCGAGTCACAGTGTGCGGGCGGCGACGACGACGGAGAACACGTACTGGTGTTACAAGAAAGAAGAGCGCGAGCGAGGGATCACGCGCGCGTGGGTTCCGCGTACCTCTTCGGACGAGAATCCCCCTTGAGGTAGGCATCGAGCGGATCCGTCATCTTGGGTAACGCGTTGAAACCGCCTTGCACGCGCTGTCGAGGACGCGAAGACGCTCTGGTGCCGTACGTTCTCGACGGATTACGAAGGTAATCGGTGTTGTGCGTCCCGATTTGTTGATCCGAGAGACCGAAATGCGCGCGAGCCTCTTCGCGCGCGTTGTTTGGACCCCGTTTGGCGTCGTTACGCTTCGTTCCGTCGAAGACGTTTGGCATGCCGGGAAGTCGACCCATGCTCAGACCCGCGCCGCCGCCCATGTGATGCGGATTCGTCGGGTCTCTCCCTTGGTGCTCGAGCAACACGTGCTCTTCGGCCTCTAACATCGCTTTTTCCATGGCGCTGAGTTCGCGCTCGGGCTCTTCCTCGTCGTCCGGGGGTATCGTGCCGAGCAACTCGGGGCACAGCTTCGTCTCCGCCGGGTGGCTCTCCGCGCCCGGCGCCGCGTTCGATCTCTCCGACATCAATGACGCGTATGACGCACCGAACATCGTGAGCTCATCTTCGACGGCTTTTTTACCGATGACGATGGAGAAATCCCCAACTTTCAATCCAAACTTTGCCCTGATGGCGTGCGCGACGGCGGCGACCAACCGATGCGGATGTTTCGCTCTGCAGTTGAGCGCTAGGACGATGGCCGTGCCGTGCACGTTCTCCTCTTCGGCATCTTCGCCGTCCTCGCTCCCGGAGATGCCAACCTTGGCTAAAGTCATCATGATGGTCTTTTTGATTTCTTTGGACACGCGACCGATGCGAAGATCTCGAATTTTGAGCGCCTCGGGCGAAGTGTCCTCCTCGTCGTCGAGGAGCGTGTGATCGAACGTTTCGTGCGCGCGCGCCACCTTTTCTTCCTTGGCGCGATCGATGTGCGCCAACACTTCGTGCACCTTTTGGCGCGTAAAGTAATTCGCGATGCAATCCGTGCGCTCGGCGCCGGTGCCTTTGAACGTCACGTCGTACGCTTTGACGAGTTGGAGCGCCTTTGCTCTGAGGGATAAAAGCGAAAACTCAGATTTCGACTTGGACGCAGACTCTCCGATGAAGGTGGTGATGGCGTCGCGGACGACGTCTGGAACGTGTCCCCAGATCGTGAACACGGCGAGACCTCCGGTGGAACCGCACGCCTCCTCGCTCTCGGTGAAGCTCGTCGCGCCTTCCACCTCGTGAATCTCCTTGACTCGTTCCACCCACGTTTTTTGCTTCTTGGTCGGTTCTTCGTACAACGTACTCAATTGTTTCTCCACCGCCTCTTTCAAGGCGGCGGTCGCGGCTTCTGGATCTTCCTCACTCTCTGCGGAGACGTCTCCTTCCGTGTCTTTTTCCGCCTCGCCTTCGGCGGCGCGAGCCGAATCGACGCTTTTGGACGACGACGACGACTTTTTCATCGTCTTCTCAACGGGTTGCGAATCGAACGCCTCGTCGGCTTCGTTCACCTCTTTCGCGCCCTCGCCTTGCGTGATGGAGTCCTCCGGATCTTCCTCGTCCACGTCCTCCACCGTCACCATCGTGGCCTTGGGCGCGGTGGAGCTCTTCGTCGTCTTCGCCGGTTCTTCGACGTCCGCCGCGTCGTCGACTTTCGTCGTCTTGGACGAAGACGCGGAAGACACCGACGCGACGACGGGTTTCTCGTCCTCTTCATCCTTTTCCGTCGTCTTCTCCGTCGTCGTCGTCGTCGTCGTGATCGCTTCCCTCGCGGGGTTGGGTATGAGTTTGAGTTTGACTTCGCCGTCGCCTTCGCCATCCTCCTCGGCGTCTCCGGCACTCGCCTCGGTCACCGTCGCCGTCGGCTTCGTCGTCTCGCCCGCGCTCGCGGTTCCGACGGAGGACGTCGTCGCCGAAGCCTCCTTCGACGCCATCGCCGACGTCTCTCGCGCCTCCTCGCCGTCGTCGACGTCGAGCGACGACAAACGACGTCCCAACACCCTGCCCGCGTGCGCGCCCGTGAGCGCGCACGCGCACGCGACGACACCGAGGAGCGCGATGAGGGCGACGCGTGCGCGACGCGCACGCGTCGACGCGCGCCCGCGTCGATCGTTCCCGCGTCCCGCGTCCATCGATGGTTCGACCGACGCGTCGCGAGGTGTCGGATCGTCGCGTCGGAGACGAGGGCCATTGTTTTCTTCTTTCTTTGATTTTTTTGTTACACGCGAGGCGAGGCTACACGGCGCGCATCGGAATGTCGGTCGGACCGCGCGGTGGTTGGTCGTACGGAGAGTCATCGCTCGGTTCTTGGTCGAGGGGCATGTATTGCGCCATGATTTGCCGCACTTCCTTGTCCATGAGACTTCTCGCGCGGTATTGGAAAAACGCGTACAGTCCAAACGCCACGCTCAGGATGGAGGTGAACACGGACGTGAGGACTAATTTCGCGCCGCCGCCGCCGGTACTGTTTCCTTCGCTCGGTTTCACTAATTGACACTTCGTCGTCCCTTGGTCGTCCACGATGACGCTCTGTTGACCCTCGGGACACGCACACTCGTAATACGGAAAGTTGGCGATTTCCACGCACGCCGTCTTGCCCGTCTGTTGTTTATCCGCCGCGCACTCGGTCGCGCCCTCTTGCCCGTGCACGCACTTGGCGTGCATGAGCCCGGCGTTGGAACAAATTTCAGGCACGGAAGAGTCCTCGAAACCGGCGCAGATGGCTGTCAACACCTCGCCTCGAGCAAGCTTGCCGTTGTACCGCTCCTCGTTGATGAGAATGGTGGGCAAGAGACGAATGTTCGGACGCGAGCTTCCCGGCGGCGGACTCTGCGCCTCGATCTGCGCTTCGAGCATGGGATTGATATCGTCGCGAGTCGTATCTCCAATGCACGCGTTGACCGCGGCGACGTCGACGCCGATGTTTGAAACGACCTTTTCGGCGCACGAGCGCGCCGCGAATTTTCCATTCTTCATCGTGCACTGTTCGCCGAATTCTGACACGTAATCCCACCACAACCACGGTGTGTTGGATTTATTCGCGACGTCGAACACGCACAGCGCTCTCAAGTTATCGATGACGATGTCCGCGCCCGAGTATCCCGCGTGAATGTCTTCATCCGGATCCGGCGCGCAGTACCTCCCCACGTTGACGCACTGCGAGACGCACTCTGCGCTCGTCGGCGGATCGTCGATGCACTCCCACGTGATGAAATGCGGCGTGAATTGCGTGTACCCACCCTTTTCCAAGCTCTGCGCGATCGGCTTGAAATCGCGCAGGAACGCATTCTGCGTCTCGCACTTGTATCCGCACTCATCGTTCGTTTCGATCCACAACTCCCACTCCACGCGCGAATCCGGATGCGGAAGCACGTCGTGCCAATCCAACGTTCCCACGACGTTTTCCCCGTTTGAAACCGCCGATTCGAACAACGCACCGTCCACTTTCCGAACCAACGCCGTCGGTATGCTAATATCTCGCACGTAACTCCCCGTCTCCGCGTCCTCCGCCGCGTCCATCGTCACCAACGGTTCGTCCACGTCGTCGACGATGAGCACCGCGTCCGCGCCCGCGTTTTGCGCGTTCATCACCTTCTCCGTGAACGCGCACCCACCTCGATCGAGCAACAGAATCACCCCCACGCGCGCGTTCGCTCGAGGCACGTCCACGCGCGTCCCGTTCCCGCACGCCAATCGCTGCGTCGGATCCTCCGGATACGCCACCCGTCCCGAGAGACTCGCGCCGTAGAGCGTCCTTCCGAAATTCGCGATGGCGACGTCGTACGTCCCCGACACGCTCGACGGGCTCGTCACGCGCAGTTTCGCCGTCTCAACCTTAAAATCCGCCGCTCGCGCGACGGAGACGACCAAGAACATCGTCATCAGCGTCATCATCAGCGTCGTCGTCGTCCTCCTCGTCATCGGCGTCATCCTCGCCGAGATCCGGTGGTGCCGACTCGACGACGACGAGGACGCGCGTCCGTCGCGTCTCGGACTCGGACTCGGACTCGGACGCGTCGTCATCGCGATCGACTTCTCGTCGACTCGTCGTCGCGGTGTGCGGACCCGTCGCATCGCTCGCCCCCGTCATCGTCATCGGCACGGCGCGTCGGTCGGTCGGTCGTTGAAAAGGAAAGACGCGCGCGCGCGCCCCGCACACCGTCGCGATTCCGTGCGAGAGATTCCGTGCGATTCCGTGCGAGACGACGA
>Ga0255743_10004233_pt1 | contig 11069 bp, 8 predicted proteins | sample 101ome_19_FD_179950 | JGI IMG/M metagenome (GOLD analysis project Ga0255743, IMG submission 179950) | Coastal salt marsh microbial communities from the Groves Creek Marsh, Skidaway Island, Georgia - 101405AT metaG (version 2) | ecosystem: Environmental > Aquatic > Marine > Intertidal zone > Salt...
TAGTTGATTAGAAAATACATATTAATATAGTAATAAGCGATGATAAAAAAAATCATCTCTTTGTTATATTTATAGATATCTTTTTTATCAATTACTACCGTTTTGTCATCTAAGACAAAACCGAGACCAATCAATTTTTCCTTTAAATATTCTTTTGAAAGTTTCATCATTCGAGCAATATCCATCCTAGTATCACAACTGCTAAATTAATTACTGCGAAGGTTTCCATAATCTTCTTTGCCACTAAAAAGATAATTATATATATCCCAGATAAAGTAAATAGTCACTGCAGAAATGACATAAGCTTTTAATGTCTTGTAGATAATTTCTTGGCTATCTATGACGTTATAAAATCCGTATTTTGAACAGACATAAGTAAAGTAAGCAACAAACATAACTGCAGCTATCATTAGCCACTTTAATCTCCAGCCATCAATTTTTTTTAATTCTTTCATCGTGTCTCCTCCATAGTTAATTGTATGCATTAAGTAACATGCTTCACGATTAACAACACTAAATCTACCCAAATTACACTTGTCCAGAAATCCACAGACTATTCTTTCTTGCAAATAATTTGCACTACTGAACTTTTGGCATCTTCTACTAGCTTTTCAATTGCCACTTTATTACCTGGCTTTCTAACTTGGTAGTCAATCATGTTAAGATCCATAAAGATCTTAGCCATGTTGGATTTAATAGCAAAGTTAACATTCTGTGCAATTCTGCCTTTTTTCAAACCTCCGACATTCTCTAGTCTTGAGACAATAACACCAATCACATTTCCATTCTCATCTATAAGTGGACCACCTGAATTACCTGGTTGAACTGGCGCAGTCAATTGAAGTTCAGCTATATTATTTTCATAACCGGTCAGTGCTGCTACATTACCGATGGTTACTTTAAGATCTGAGCCTAAAGATGAGGCAAGTGGATAACCTAATGCAATTGCTTGCTCGCCAGTTCGAACTGCCTTACCATTTCTAAGTGACAAAAAATTATCTTGTGGATTGCCTGTAATTAATAGAGACAAATCAGTATTCTTGTCTGAGTCGACTAACTCTACAACTGATTTGTAATTTTTATTTTTTACTTCAATTTCATCACAGTCATCGGTCACATGATTATTGGTAATAATGTGGTTTCGAGTTACAAAAAATCCTGATCCGTATGAAGTGGGTTTGAATTTATAAGTCTTTTTAACCTTATCATCCTCATCATTTAATGCAGCCTTGCTGTACCAATCGGCAGATTTTTTATAATTCTTGTCATAATCATCATCCCCAAAATAATAAAAACTTCCCAACGCAATTTGCGCTTTCTTAAGCTCCTGATTGGCTGCTTTTTCATACCACTCCACAGCTTTATCATTATCTTCTTGAACGTAATATCCGAAATCATAGTAAGTACCTACTTTATGCTGAGCTTCAGGATTTAGATCTTCTTCGGCAGATTTTAAGAACCATTTAAATGCTTCTTTACGGTCCTTTTTAACTGCCTTACCACTCTCATAAAAATTACCTAGATTGTAGTAGGCCTTGGCAAAGTTTTGGTCTGCGGCTTTCTGATACCACTTGAATGCCTCATCCATATCAACTGCAACATGAATTCCACGGTAGTAATGAATTGCTAGTTTATTTTGTGAATTTGGAAACCCTTTATCTGCACCTTCTTTAGCCCATTTAAATGACTTTACTTCATCTTTATCAACTCCACGTTCACCCTTCATATAAATATCGGCAAGATCTGCATAAGCATCTTTATTACCCAGAGCTGCTGCCTCTTCATAAAGTGAAATGGCTTTATTTATATCTTCATCCACCCCTTCTCCAGCCTCATACATTTCAGCAAGTTGTTGTATAGATTCATCATCGCCCAAAGCTCTAGCTTTTTCATACCAATTGATGGCCTGTTTAAAATCTTTAGCAACACCCCTACCAAAATAATACTTGTCACCTAATTGCTGCATACTAACCACATTGCCTCTATCGGCTGCTTTCTGTTGCCAAAAGGCTGACTTCTTGACATCTTTTGTCACGCCAGTGCCATAGTTATAGATATCTGCAAGTTCCGCTTGCGCCTTAACCAAACCAAGATTTGCAGCTTTTTCTGTGAGTTCCACAATTTCACTGTAGCGTTTAGTTTTACTACTTACTTGCAACATATTGGTATATCCAAAAATAGATTCAGCATGGTTGCGCTCAATACCTTTTTCAAATAATTCCATTGCTTTTTTTAGATCTAGTGGTCTATTAATACCACTCATATGCTCAATAGCCTCTTGATAATTTCTATTCAAAGAATCAGTCGGAAGTTGGTCATTGATTACATCTATTCGATAACCAGCTATGACACTATTTTTCTTTAAGGCTTCTTGATAATATTCCACTGCTTTATCAATATCTTTCTCAATCCCAATCCCAAACTCATACATCAATCCAAGATCAACAAGTGATTCTTCATCACCTAAAGCGATAGCTTTTTCGAAGAGCTCTTTAGCTTTTAGATAATCTTGTTCAACCCCTAATCCATGTCGATACATGTATCCCAAATGAAATAAAGCCAACTCAAAATCTGAATGTTTAAGTGCCATCTCATATTGCTCGACAGCTTTTTTATAATCCACTTCAGTTCCTAACCCAAACTGATAGAAGTTACCAAGGAATGTATGATCTATGGAGGTGCTTCCAGTTTCACTGGCCAACTTCATATACTTAAATGCATTCTTATAATCCGCATCTATATGATCGGGGGCTAAGAAATTTGCCATCGCGATCATTAAATAATGTTTGTTTTTCTCAGCGTCAGTTTCAGCTTCTTCTAAAGATTTACTAAGATGATGAACCGCCATTTCATAATTGCCATCTAAGACTGCTTTTGAACCTTCTTCAAAGTTAGATTGAACAAAGCTTGAGACAAAAACCAAAAATAACGTGATTAGTTGTTTCATAAAGTATGTGAATAAAGTTTGTCGGAAATATATTTAAACATGTTTTGTTAATTTAGGTTCAAGAGTGACCACAAATCTTAGTGGTCCTCCCGCTTGAATTGCATTAAAGGGAAAACAAGTTACCAGAATCAATCCATTTGGATTTTGTTCGGGTGCTAAGTGATGGTCACGAGAATCAACAACTTGGTGTTCAATAACTTGATAGGCAGATTCACCATCCTTATCGGTCAAGGTAATTTCATCACCAATCTTAATATGCTCTAGAAATCGAAAGTGGGTATCTCGATGTGCTGAAATAATTCGAGATCCATCAGGTGCATTTTTAGCCTCCAGATTTTCACCAGGGGCAAAAGCCATCACTGCACCACTATCACCTGCAAGAATAATTTGCTCGATGTTATGCCTCGTAGATTTTAATTTAGCAACAGGATAATGATCAGCCCATGGCCATGGTCTATGCATCTGTCCTGATTTGATAGTTTTCTTCCAAGCGATTTCTAAAAAAGCTTGAGCAAGTTCTGCTTTTGCTGGAATCCATAAAGCATATATAACCATCATTAATCCAATCCCCATTAATACATAGGCTACTTTTTTTCTTATACTAATCATATTATTGCTCCTTTTTCTCTTCTAATCATTAGCCAACTGAACAATGCCAGAACGACTCCAATCATTAATGTCATCTCATATCCAGTTGCTGTTTTATTCATCTTGATTTTCAAACCTTTGGGTTTTGTGGGGGTCACTGCCTTTGACTTGAGATCCTCATCGCTAGCTCTGATGGGTGTGACATCTACAGCAACTAGACTGGTATATGGACTCACTAAGTGATGCTCTAATGCAAGCGCTAGGATCTCTTTTCTAACTTTGTTTTTTGGAGTACCTTTAAAAAGAGCACGTTGCCATTCGCCAATTTTTCTATGCGCCCAATCAACCTCAATACCACCACGCTCCTGAAGATTGGAAAGATCTATTTTCTTGGTAAAAGCTTGACTTCCCAGTCTTCCAGTAACTTGAATATCTTTGATACTTGGGCTGAGCTTCATTGCAACCATTAGTGGCTCCCCCTGATAAAGATCAGGAATTAAATCTGGAGTCACTTCGTAGATTCCCTGCCCAATAATCTTGATGTCAGTTAACGCAGGTTTTGAAATTTTTCTAAACAAGTCTTTCATGACTTGTTCTGCTTCTTTTTCTGCAGCAATATAAGTATAAGTTCCTCTCCCAGCTCGAGCAGATTCCTCCATAAAGAATGAATTTGGTGCGCTGCCAATTCCTACTGTGAAAAATCTTTTCTTGCCTAAATTAAAATGGATGTTATGAAATACTTCATCTTCATTAGAAACACTACCATCGGTAATGAAAACTATTTGCTGAAAACGATTAGGATCGTGCTCAGTAGCTAAAGCAATATCTACAGCTGGCAACATATTAGTGCCTCCAGATGCCTCAAGACCTAATAGAAGATCCATAGCTTTCGATAATGTTTCAGGATTGTAAGGCTGAGGTTTTTTGAAAAGTGGATACGCACTATCATTAAATTCAACGATATTGAAAGTATCTCCTGGGTTTAATAAATTGATGCCAGTCATTAACGATCTTCTTGCAGCAACAATAGATTGTCCACTCATCGACCCTGAAGTATCAATGATGAAAGTTACTTCTCTTGGCATGATTTCAGAACTTTTAATGGTCGGCGGTAGAAGAGTTAGAAGTCCAAATCGATCATTTTTTCCTTGCTCACTGTAAAAGGCGATAGATGGATCAATATTGGATTGTGGCTTCCAATTTAAAACAAAATCTCTATCTGCTCTTGTCATTCCATTCGCCAATTTAATGCTGATGGAATCTTCTTGAATAGGAGTTGAGGTGATTTCATGATAGAGGCTTTCTACCTTTGCCAATTGAAATCCAGGATTTAGAATGATTTCTAGAGTATGGTTATTATCCGGCGAAGTGAAATCTGGTTTTATAGGTAGTGACTGAGGAGATTCTCCAGGGAGAATTGACCATCCAGTGCTGATTTCGTTATCAATCACAAAGTCAGTTGGCGGTCGAGGTGAATACCTAGGTGTAATAGCTGTAGGGATTCTTAAAGTAAACTGGGCATCTCTAAAGGCTAAACTTTCCTGATATTCGATTTCAATGACCACATCTCCATTAGGTGGAATGTTTGAGACCGAAGTGTTGAAAAGATTAGGTCGATGCTGCTCAACCAAAGCAGCTCTTTTGCCTGAAGCTTTGGCTTTCTCATAAGTTTTCTTGGCTTCTTTCTTCTCCTTGATCTGACCTTCAATCACTCGATCACCGATTAACATTCTCATTTGATCGACTGCTGCATTATTGGGCAGTGGAAATAAATACATTGCCTCTAACCAATGCTTTGATTCATTTTTAAAAGTCTGGGAGATAACTGTTCTGGCAATTTGTCCAGTGACTACTGTTTTGATATCACTCTTAACAATCGGCATCTCAATATAACCACCTTCCTCACTTCGCGTCATCAAAGTGCCACGAGAAATGGCATTAAGATCTAAAGTGTCGTGATAGCGAGTAGCAATATTTTGAATAGATGCATTAGCAGATAGTACGAGGAAAAAACATAGATTAAAAAAAAACTTCATGAACGACTCTCTTGTAATTTAATTTTGAGTTTTAAGTTAGATTTCCTGGAGAACTTTAGAAGCATGTACAAGAAAACTGTAATGAGTGGATGTATCACGACAAAGAGCCAAATATTGATCTCTTCATAGGTCATACCTGAATATTTAGCAGTCAGTTTTAGAAGCTCTACACAATAATAAAACAGCTGATTAATGAATCCTTCGTAACTCATTACACTACCAAATCTTGCCAAATTCCATGCATTTGGCTGGCTTTTATGAGTGATCTTTTGATGGCTCTCTCAACATCAGTTGATCTAACTTCATCAATCCTTAAGGCTTGATTATCGACATCGATTACTGGTGTGTAATTAATAAGTTCTTGGCATCTAATCGTGACAGATGTTTTAACCCAGGCTGATTTATCATCATGATGATAATTAAGACCATCTAAATTTTCATAGATATGGTATTTGGTGGATGGATACTTAAGTTTAATTGTTCTCCAAATCCCATTCCATAGATAATCTTCATCGTAATGCAAATCATTGGCATTTTCAGGAAGTGCGTATGAGGCAAGATCTTCATAAACTCGATCTTCAATTTCTGTGTAGTCAACCACTATTTAATTCTCCTTAATTTAGTTAATAGCTTCTAGTGAGTGAGAGGCGAACGAGCTTACATTCGAGGAGTAGAATTGGAGGATTGTGTCCGCTTTATCTCTCACCCAACTAAAAACATGACAACAGTTTAGGAAATGAACATAAAGGAGCTATATTTCTTTTATAAAGATTTCATAAAGATTTGATGAAGATGCTTTTAGATAAGTAATCGATACATTAGAATAGCCACATGCCAAAAATATTATTAGTGGAAGACGATCCCACCATAGCCGAAGCTTTAACGATGGCTCTGGATAATCATGGCTTCGATTTTCATTGGGTGACTCGTGGCATTGAGGGCTTAGACCATCTTCAACATCAAGATGCTGATTTAGTAGTCTTAGATATTGGCTTGCCTGACATGACGGGCAATGATGTATTGAGAGTAATTCGTCAAGAAATAAAATCTGATATTCCAGTTTTGGTTCTTACAGCCCTTGATGGAGAAACAGAACAAGTCTTAATGTTGGAAGGTCTTGGTGCTGATGATTACATTGTGAAATCCGGCGCTTCCTCAAGTCCTCGCGTGATCATCTCTAAAATCAAACTATTATTAAAACGTAGTCAACCTAAAACAGATCCTGTTGAAATTAAGAACCCATTTAAATTAAACGATGCACTTCATCAAGTTCTTTATAAAAACGAACCTATTCTTCTTACCCCAGTTGAATGCAAAATACTTAGGCAAATGGTCAAAAGACCGAATCAAACTTTTACTCGCGAACAGTTATTGAATGTAGCTCATGACCGCCAAACCGGTGCAGATGAAAATACCATCAATACGCATATGGCAGCGATCAGAAAACGTCTTGAGGAGCTTGAGCCAGGCAATAGTTACATACAAACCATTCGTGGTATTGGTTACAGCTTAATCATTACATGATTTCTAGACTATCCATTGGCTTTAAGGTTTTCATTACCTTTCTAACAATTGGTTTTGGTATTTCTTGGTACCTGATTGAACAAACTCCAAAAGAGCTCAGTAAAGAAATAGATAAAGCCGCTGAAGAAGTTATGATCGATACTGCCAATCTGCTTTCACAGATTGTGACCTTTGACATTCAAAATGACGAAATCAATTTAGAAAAACTTTCCAATGTTATCAGTGTTTATCTACAAAGAAAACTCGATGCCAAAATCTATGATGTTGAGAAAGAATCTGCAACACTTGATGTCTATATTACAGATAAGAAAGGTATTGTTATTTATGATTCAACCAATCGATATGTGGGCAAAGATTTTTCTAAAGATAATGATGTCTATCTTACGCTTCAGGGTAAGTATGGGGCTAGAGCAAGTGCTTATGATCGGGATAATAAAAATCCAGAACCAGAGGAAAAAGCATTTTTTGTAGCAGCGCCAATCTATCACCAAGGAAACATTATTGGCTCATTAACAGTAATTAAAAGAGCAGACCAATTCAAAGAGTTCTTTGCCTCTCAGAAAGATCAAATCAAATACTATGCAGTCATGATTTTTATCGTAACTGCACTCTTTGCAGCGGTCGTAAGTTTTATTGTTTCTAGGTCAGCCAATAAACTTATTAAATATACAACAGAGTTATCGAAAGGAAAAAAAGTAGATGCTCCGAAAATACGACAAATTGAATTCTCAGAACTGGCTGAAGCGATTCAAAAACTTAGAATTGAGGTAGAAGAAAAGGAATACATTGAGGAAATGATCTCCACTATGGCTCATGAACTGAGAACGCCTATTACAGGAATCAGAATGAATGCTGAAAATCTTCAAGACTTCAAAGATCCTGAAAAAATTGATCGATCCATTCAAAATATCTTAGATGCTAACACCAGAATGGATCTGCTCATTAATCGTATTTTGGATCTATCTCGATTAGAGTTAAGAGATAAGCTTGATAACGAAACTAAGATCAATGTGTTAGATTTAATTACTTCTGTGATGTCACAATTTAGTCGGAAAAATTCCATCTCTAAGAAAAAAATTACTGTTCGTGATGATGTTGATAAAGACATCCATGTTATGGGTGAAAAAATATTACTCGAACAAGCACTTGGGAATGTTATTGATAATGCGCTATCTTTTTCACCTGAGGGAGCTAATTTAGATATTGAAGTACAGCATTCTAATCGACATGTCTTGATTAAGATTCGTGATGAGGGTCCAGGCATTCCTGGTTATGCTGATGGTAAAGTATTCTCTAGATTTTATTCAACTGTTAATCCTGATTCTAAAAGAAGAAGCAATGGTCTAGGTTTAAGGTTTGTCAAAAAAATTATGGAACTTCACCGGGGTGAAATTACGCTTAAAAACCGTATCATGAAAGATGGTGCGGAAGCTATATTAAAATTCCCAGTCATCAAGAAAAAAAATTAGTGCTATGGAGATCATCCCGAAATACTTTTTTAATGATAAGAAAAAATATCACGGCGAATTATTTGTTGCCGAAATATTAAAGAAAATTAATCTAAGTAAAAAAGACTATCTATTACATTCTCAGAATATGATGGGTGGTGATCGTCAGGTATGGTCGGAAATTGATTTTGTAATTATCACTGAAAGAGCAATTTTAGGAGTTGAGGTAAAAAGTGGGCCAGTTAGGTTTATTGACGGAAGGTACCATATTTATCGAGATAAAAACTGCCTTGTTGAAGCTTATGAACCCAAGATAAAGTCTCCATTAGTGCAAGCAAGTGGTGGACTCTTTAAATTAAAAGATACATGGTTTAAAAATTATAAAGCGCTAAAAAATATTCCTTTTATAGCAATTGCTATATTGGCAAAAAATCAAAGAAAAATTGTTGACTTTCCAGAAATGCAAAATGAATTTTGCGTATATGAAGAAGACTTAATTCATGAAGATTTATTGAAAGAAAGGCTAAATCAGGCAATTGATTTCTACATCAAAAATTACTTTACCAGAGTGCCTGAAAAGCTTACTGAAAAGAGTATTGAGGAAGTAAAAAATATACTCAGACCCGAGATTGATAAATCACCAGTAGATATAGATAACCAGATAAAACAAATTAATTATTTACAGCACTCTTTGACAGAGGATCAATACAAGATCATTGACAGATATTCGGATAACAAAAGAATACTAGTTGACGGCGGTGCAGGGACAGGCAAGACTTTCTTACTTTTTTATCTTCTTAGAGGTGAATATGAAAATTATAAAAATATCGCTATAGTTTCAAAAGCAAATAGACTAATGAAATTCATTCAATCGCGATGCTCCTATATTAAAAACATTGATTTTATTAACTCTATAAATATTGAATTATCTAAGAAATATGATCTTATTTATATTGATGAAGCTCAAGATTTTTGCAATCAGGATGATTATATTTTCTTAGATGGAATTTTAGAGTCAGGAATAGAGAACAGCACCTGGAGAATTTTTGGAGACTTCGAGAATCAATTTAAGCTTCGCGACGACTTTGATAAAGAAGTTTTCAATCTGCTCTTATCTCATACAGAAAACACATATCCTATTCCTCTGCATCATAATGTAAGAAATACCCCTAAAATTGTAAAAACACTTGAGGCCTTTTCTAAAGCTAGAATGGGAGTTACCCTTTATAAGGGGGCCGGGCCAGAACCCGAGAAAATTACTCCAGAAAACCTCAGAGAATACTTATGTAATAACTCTCTTGGAATTCAGGATTTTGCTGATGTGGCTGTCCTTTACCATGAAGACTATATAAACAACAACAATTTGATATGTATTCTTGATTGTATGCAAAATCTTATTGCAAAAGGTGTTACCTTCTGTAACTATGAAGACTTCAAGGGAATGGAAGCGAACTATGTTTTTATTCTAGGTCTAGATAAGTCAACTGATCTTCAAAATTTTAGGGACAATTTCTACAAAACCATATCTAGAGCAAGGGTATATTGTTATTATTTAGGTAGCAATTTGATAGATAAATTTCTTGTAGATAGTTATCGTGGATAAATCATTAATCAGACAAAAAGTACTAGAAGAGTTTCAAAGTCTTGTTTTTGGCCCAAGAGGCGGAGAAAATGAATTCATTGAAGGTAGGCGAGGTGTAACCCTAAGATACCTGACTGGTATTTTATTTCCTAAAGGGCAAACTAGACAAGATTTATCTCAGGAGTCAGAAGAATATACTGATGAAGAAAATAACGTAGAAGCTGTTAATAGCGTCATTGGTGATTTTTCTGCCGATGAAGATAATCCACTATCCATGGCTAATGAAGAATTACCTTCCTCTGTTGGAATGTCGTTCGTAGTCAAAACTGGAACTACATTCAATATTGAATGTTCTGGTGCTCGTTATAAGCCTATCGAATCTGAGTTCAATAATTTATCTGGAGAACATAAAAAAGAATTTGCTGGAACTCCTGCAGTATTTTCTATCAAGATACTCAAATCAAATAAATACAGTGTCAAGATTCAAGGTGGTGGATCTCAATATGAGGTTGGAGATTTAATTAAGATTTCTGGAGATGTTTTTGGTGCTAATTCTCCTGAGAATGATCTTATTATTGAGGTTAAAGAAACTGATGGAAATACTTCAATTAAAAAAATAAATGCTGATGGCAAGGCACGCAATGGTTATGTCAGAGACGTATTTGCAACTGAGACTATTATGTCCTCTGATATTGATGATAGTCATTATTTTGTTTTTGGGAAAAGGGCAAAAATCAGAATTTTTTCTAGACCCTCATTGCACCAAAAAGATTGCGAACTATTATCTATTTCTCTTGAGAATGTTCAAGAAATTGATTTAGACGATAAACGTAACAAGACTGCTGCTGATATTGAAAATCGTATATATCAGGTTGGCTTTAAATGTTTCTCAGATGAACCAGTTTTCAGAAAATATGATTCTGTAAAAGAGGATATCTATGATC
>Ga0255743_10004235_pt1 | contig 11064 bp, 10 predicted proteins | sample 101ome_19_FD_179950 | JGI IMG/M metagenome (GOLD analysis project Ga0255743, IMG submission 179950) | Coastal salt marsh microbial communities from the Groves Creek Marsh, Skidaway Island, Georgia - 101405AT metaG (version 2) | ecosystem: Environmental > Aquatic > Marine > Intertidal zone >...
ATCTACATCTAATAGAAACTTTGAAGGTAGACAAGGGAGGGGTGGAAGAACACATTTAGTTAGTCCTGCGATGGCAGCGGCCGCAGCAATATCCGGTAGTTTAGATGATGTTAGAAAGTATCAAAATTAATGAAAAAATTTAGCTCTTTAAAAAGTATACCCGCTTATCTTCCAATAGTTAACATTGATACAGATATGATTATACCCAAACAGTTTTTGAAAACTATTAAAAGAACTGGATTGGGAAAAAATTTATTTTTTGAGATGAGATATGACGAAAGAGGCAAAGAAATAAATGATTTTATTTTGAATAAAAAACCATTTGATAACTCAAAAATATTAATAACCGGAAAAAATTTTGGCTGTGGATCTTCTAGAGAGCATGCTCCTTGGGCACTTTTAGATTTTGGAATAACTTGTGTAATCAGTTCTAGTTATGCAGATATATTTTATAATAATTGCTTTAAAAATGGCATTTTACCAATAACACTGTCAGAAGACGAAATTAAAGAGCTATCTGATTATTCTAAAAGAGAAGAGGAAATAAGTATAGATTTACAAGATCAAAAAATAATATTTGGTAACAAAGAAACAAAATTTGAAATTGATCAATTTAAAAAGAAGTGCCTACTAGAGGGGCTAGATGATATTGCACTTTCATTAAAAAAAAAAAAAGAGATTGAATTATTTGAACAGAAATTAAAAACGAATAGACCATGGATATTTAATGATTAAGGTTAAAAAAAGAAAAATTTTACTTTTACCTGGTGATGGTATTGGCCCAGAGGTTGTGGCAGAAGTAAAAAAAATAATCGAATGGTTTAACAAAAATAGATCTTTAGATTTTGAAATCGATGAAGATTTAGTTGGAGGTGCAGCATTTGACAAGCACGGCACACCTATAACAGATGAAGTTTTTTATAAAGCATTAGAAAGTGAAGCAGTAATTCTTGGTGCTGTAGGTGGACCAAAATGGGACAACCTAGATTTTTCAAAGAAACCTGAAAGAGCACTTCTAAAATTAAGAAAAGAATTAAAGTTATTTGCAAACCTAAGACCTGCTATTTGTTTTAAACAATTAGTTGATGCCTCTAGTTTAAAACCAGAAATAGTTTCTGGATTAGATATAATGATAGTGAGAGAATTAACAGGTGGAATATATTTTGGTGAGCCTCGAGGAATTAAACCAATAGACAATGGTCAAAGAAAAGGAATAAATACTCACACATATACAACTAATGAAATCGAAAGAGTTGCAAAGGTAGCTTTTGAATTAGCAAAAAAAAGAAATAATAAAGTAACATCGTGTGAAAAATCTAATGTAATGGAAGCAGGTCAACTATGGAAAGAAGAAGTTCAAGCTTTGCACGATAAAGAATTTAAAGAAGTAGAGTTGGAACATATGTTAGCTGACAATTGCGCTATGCAATTATTAAGAAATCCAAAGCAGTTTGATGTAATTGTTACAGATAATTTATTTGGAGATATTTTATCTGATGAAGCAGCAATGCTTACAGGATCATTAGGTTTATTACCTTCTGCTTCTCTAGGAGCAAAAGATAAAAATGGAAATATGAGATCAATGTATGAGCCAGTACATGGATCAGCACCGGATATTGCGGGAAAAGGTATAGCTAACCCAATAGCTACTATTTTAAGTTTCTCAATGGCACTTAAATATTCTCTTAATCTTGATAAAGAGGCAGATGAATTGGATAATGCAGTACAGAAAATTCTTGATGATGGATTACGTACAAAAGATATCTATTCAAAGGGCAAAAAAGAGGCATCCACTAAAGAGATTGGTGATGCTATTATTGCCTGTTTGCAAAAATAAGTAATTATTTTATACTCCATATTTTTATGACCAATTATACGGCACCTATTAAAGATATGATGTTTCTTTATGAAAATTTAAGAAACAATAAAAATTATAACGAATTAGAAAAATACAAAGAAGTTACACCCGACCTAGTAAAAGATATTTTAGAGGAAGCAGCTAAAATTAATCAAAATATTATACTCCCTCTTGCAAAATCAGGTGATGAAAATCCAACAATTTTAGAAAATGGGGTTGTGAGAACTCCACCCGGATACAAAGAAGCATATAAAAAATTTATTGAGGATGGCTGGACATCATTGTCTTGTGACCCAAAGTATGGAGGACAAGGCATGCCAAAAACTGTAAGTGCTTTTTTTGATGAAATGTTGTCTTCAGCGAGCTTATCTTTTAAACTTTATAGTGAATTGAGCATAGGTGCTTATAATTGTATTTATCATCACGCAACAGAAGAAATAAAAAAAAAGTTCCTTCCAAAAATGGTTGAGGGAAAATGGAGTGGAACTATGTGTTTGACTGAACCAGTTTGTGGAACAGATCTTGGTTTACTTAAAACAAAAGCAGTAGAACAAACTGATGGATCTTACAAAATATCTGGTCAAAAAATATTTATTACATCTGGAGATCATGATTTAACTGAAAATATTATTCATTTAGTAATTGCTAGAGCAAGCGACTCTCCCGCTGGAACAAAAGGTATTAGTTTGTTTTTGGTTCCAAAATTTATTGTTAAAGAAGATGGATCTATTGGACCTAAAAATGGAATATCCACAGGATCTATTGAAAGTAAGATGGGAATAAAAGGTTCGGCGACTTGTGTTTTAAATTTTGACGAAGCTACAGGTTATATGATCGGACCTAAAAATAAGGGTCTTAATTCTATGTTTACAATGATGAACCTTGAAAGAATTGTTGTTGGTATTCAAGGTTTAGGAATATCTGAAATTGCTTACCAAAACTCATTAAGTTATGCAAAAGAGAGAAAACAAGGAAAATCAAATAGTAGCAAAAATAATAATGGTGCTGATTTAATAATTGAGCATGCCGATATAAGAAAAACATTATTAAATATGAAATCATTAATCGAAGGTGAGAGAGCTTTGTGCTTTTGGCTATCTCAACAAACCGAGGTTAGTCTTAATCATCCAGATGAAAAAATTAAACAAGAGGCATCGGATTTTGTTTCTTTAATGACCCCAGTTGTAAAATCAATGTTCACTGATATGGGAATGGAAATTACAAGTGATGCCATGCAAATTCATGGTGGATATGGTTATACAAAAGATCAGGGAATAGAACAGTTATATAGAGATAACAGAATTACACCAATTTATGAAGGTACCAATTCTGTCCAGGCAATAGATTTAGTATTTAGAAAGCTAGTTAATAAAAATGGAGATATAATTGGGCGTTATATATCTACAATTAAAAAAGAACTAGATAGCAAAAATGAAAAACTAAAAATCTTTTGTGAAAAATTAAATAAAAATATTTCTATATTAGAGAAGTTTACAAATTGGATAAAAGAAAACATTAAAAATTCAAAAGATGATGCCAGTGCAGCATGTAATGATTATTTAAAGGTTTTAGGCTTAGTAGCTACTGCTCACGCATGGATTAAAGTTTTAGAGGTAAGTTTTAAAGATTATGATAAAAATAAAGAGTTCTATGAAGATAAAATTCAAACAGCAAATTTTTATTTTAATAGAGTGTTGCCAAGAATAGAAAGTCATTATTTATGTTCTATTACAGGAAGCAAATATATAATGGATTTTAAATTTAATTGATGAATAAATACGAACAAAACCTAGATAAAAATAGTGCTAATTTTGTACCTTTAACACCTCTTAGTTTTTTAGAGAGAGCTAAGGATATTTATCCAAATTATGAGGCATTAATTTATGAAGATAGAAAATATACTTGGGCAGAAATTTATAAAAGATGTATCAAATTTGCCAGCGCTCTTACTAAAATGGGAATTGGTGAAGGAGATACCGTTTCGGTAATGGCTTTTAATACACCTGAGATTTTTGAGACACATTATTCTGTGCCCATGACAGGGGCGATATTAAATACAATAAATACAAGATTAGATGCAAAAACTGTAGCATACATTTTGGACCACAGTGAAGCAAAAGTTTTAATTGTAGATCGTCAACTTCATGCTGTTGTTGAAAAAGCATTAAGTAGTGTAAAGAGCAAGCCTATAATAATAGATATCCAAGATAATTTTGCGGATCAATCCTTATTAAAAAAAATTGGCGATAAAGAGTATGAGAGTTTTTTATCAACCGGAGATGACCACTTTATTTGGAAGAGGCCAAAAGATGAGTGGCAGGCAATATCATTAAGTTATACTTCAGGAACAACCGGAAATCCCAAAGGTGTAGTTTATCATCATAGAGGATCTTACCTTATGTCCACTGGTAGCGCCGTTGCTTGGAACATGCCAAATAGATTAAACTTTTTAACAATAGTACCTATGTTTCATTGTAACGGATGGGGGTATCCTTGGACGATACCGATGTTAAATGGAAAAACAATTTGTTTAAGAGCAATAGATGTTAAAAAAATTTTTGAATTGATTGAAAAGCATAAAATAACTCACTTTGGTGGAGCACCTATCGTTTTAAATATGATAACAGGTGCATCTGAGTCAGAGAGAAAAAAACTGAAACATAAAGTTTATGTATTAACCGCAGGAGCTCCTCCGCCTAGTATCATATTTAAAAAAATGGAAGCATTAGGTTTTGAAGTAATGCATGTATATGGACTTACAGAAACTTATGGACATATTTTACAATGTGCTTGGAATGAGGAATGGAATTCACATGATGAAGATAAAAAAAATGAAATAAAAGCAAGACAAGGAGTTAGATATCCTAACACTGAAGATGTAATGGTTATGGATCCCGAAACAATGAAAGCAGTACCTAAGGATGGCGAAACTATTGGTGAAATAATGATTAGAGGAAATATAGTTATGAAAGGTTACTTTAAAGATAAAGAAGCAACCGAAAAGTCAATGTCACAAGGCTGGTTTCATTCAGGGGATTTAGCAGTGGCACATCCAGATGGTTATATAAAAATTAAAGATAGATCAAAAGATATTATAATTTCGGGAGGAGAAAATATTTCCTCTATAGAGATTGAAAATACTTTAGCAAAACATCCGGGAGTATCCATAGCAGCAGTTGTGGCAAAACCAGACGAAAAATGGGGAGAAGTACCATGTGCTTTTATTGAAAAAGTAAAAGATGTAAATGTAAATGAAAAAGAGCTAATTGAATTTTGTAGAGAAACATTAGCAGGATTTAAAGTACCAAAAAAAATTGAATTTTGTGAACTACCCAAAACATCAACTGGAAAAATTCAAAAATTTGAATTAAGAAAAAAAGCTAAGGAGCTAAACTGAATTTAGACGTCGATGAAAAAAATGTATTCGTTTCGACGGGTGGTTTTGATTATGATCCAACGAAACCATCTATCTTATTGCTTCATGGGAGTGGATTAACTCATATAGTTTGGTCTTTACATGAACAATTTTATGCCACGCAAGGATTTAATGTTTTATCTGTTGATCTTCCCGGACATGGCAATTCGGACGGACCTGCATTAAAATCTATTGAATTAATTTCTGAATGGATCCAATCTTTGATGAAAAAACTAGATATTCAAAAAATTTTTATTTTGGGACATTCCCAAGGTTGTTTAGTTGGAATTGATTTTGCATCTAAAAACCCTGAGAAAATTTCTGGTTTAATTTTAGTTGCTGGTTCTTACAAAATGCCGGTGAATCAAGAACTTATAAATTTAGCAGAGGAAGGTGATGAAAAAGCTGTTTTGTTAATGATGAAGTGGGGGTATGAGGGCTCAAAAGCATTTATAGGTGGAAATCCGGTAAAAAAAATTATTAATTCATCTCGACAGATAAGAGAAATTTTATCTGTAGACTTAAATGCTTGCAACAACTACAAAACTGGAAAAGAGTCATTGGAAAAAATAAAATGTCCGACTCTTTGTATATTTGGAGATTTAGATAAAATGGTGCCATTGACTGTTGGAAACAAGATGTCTGAATTAATAGATAATTCAGAAACTAAAGTAATAAAAAATTGTGGTCATATGATAATTTTTGAAAAAGCTTTTGAAATGAGAAAAATAGTCAAAGAATTTATTTTAAAAATTTAATTATGAAAAAATTTTCTATTGCAAAATCAAGAAGAATAAGAAGTACTCCTTATACTTCAAGAATAGAAAAACAAGGGGTTACTGCCTATACAACATACAACCATATGCTTCTACCAGCTGCTTTTGGATCTTTAGAAGACTCCTATCATCATCTTAAAAAATCCGTGCAGGTTTGGGATGTTGCTGGAGAAAGACAAGTCGAAATTAATGGTAAAGATTCAGCAAAACTTGTTCAGCTTATGACATGTAGAGACCTTTCAAAATCTAAGGATGGAAGATGTTATTATTGTCCGATTATAGATGATAAAGCAGGTATAATAAATGACCCAGTAGTTTTAAGATTAAAACATGATAGATGGTGGTTATCTATAGCTGACTCCGATGTACTTTTATTTGCCAAAGGCTTAGCTATTGGAAACAATTATGATGTTAATATTTTTGAGCCAGACGTAAATATTATTGCCGTTCAAGGACCAAAATCTTTCAAATTAATGGAAAAAATTTTTGGTGAAAAAATTACTAAATTAAAGTTTTTTGGTTTTGACTATTATGATTTTAAAGGCACTAAACATTTAATTGCACAATCTGGATGGTCTAAGCAGGGTGGTTATGAAATTTATGTAGAAAATAGAAAATCAGGTCTGGATTTATATGATACATTATTTGAGCAAGGTAAAGAATTTGACGTTAAACCTGGTTGTCCAAATTTAATTGAACGAATAGAAAGTGCACTTTTATCCTATGGAAACGATATGGATATAAATGATAACCCTTTAGAATGTGGATTTGATAAGTTTGTAAATTTAGAAACTGAAATTAAATTTTTAGGTAAAGAAGAGTTAAAAAAAATTAAATCTAAGGGTATAGAAAAAAAATTAATGGGTTTAAAAATTGAGACAGATGAAATTAATCTTACAGGTTCAATAAATATTATTGATGAAAATAACAATTCTGTAGGTGAGCTTAGATCTGCATGCTATTCTCCGCATTTCAACCAGGTAATTGGAATTGCAATGCTTAAAAAGCCATATTGGAAAGTAAACCAATCAATTAAACTAGAAATAAATGATCAAACTATCAATGGAACAGTTTGTGATTTACCTTTCATCTAGTATAACAATAAAATAAACAGTCATGAATATAGCTATAGTTGGTGCAACAGGTAATGTTGGTAGAAAAATCCTTGAAGTTTTAGAGAGGAAAAATCTTCCAATAAAAGATCTGTATTTAGTTGCTTCAGAAAAAAGCTCTGGATCAAAATTAGATTTTAAAGGGAAAAAAATTGAAGTAAAAAATTTAAACGACTTTGATTTTTCAAGCACAGATATATGTTTTTTCTCAGCCGGAGGAAAAATTTCAGAAAAATTTGCACCAGTTGCTGCCCGTAATTGTACTGTAATTGATAATTCTAGTTTTTTTAGAATGGATCCAGATGTTCCACTAATTGTTCCACAAGTAAATTCAGAACATTTAAAAAAAATAAAAAAAAATATTATTGCTAATCCGAATTGTTCAACAGCCCAAATGGTACTTGTCTTAAAACCTCTTCATGATTTATTTGGAATTAAAAGAGTGGTGGTATCGACTTATCAATCAGTTTCAGGTGCAGGAAAAGCGCCTATGGATGAACTTATTGAACAAACAAAACTTTTTTTTGAGAATAAACCTATTGCTTCAAAAAACTTTACAAAGCAAATAGCTTTTAATGTGATACCCCATATAGATTCTTTCTCCGACGATGGTTACACTAAAGAAGAGCTAAAAATGATAAATGAAACTAAAAAAATATTGGATAAAAATATTGAGGTGACAGCAACTTGTGTAAGAGTCCCTGTTTTAGTGTCCCATTCTGAATCTTTAAATATTGAATTTAAAAAACAAGTATCCTTAGAAGATGTCAAAAAAGCTCTACAAAATTCTAAAGGATGTAAGATTGTTGATGAACTTAAAGATGGAGGTTATTCGACGCCAGTCGAAGCTGAAGGAAAAGATGAGACATTTATTTCAAGAATTAGAGTTGATAATTCAAACAAAAACTCAATAAATTTGTGGATAGTTTCAGATAATTTACTTCGAGGTGCTGCATTAAATGCAGTAGAAATTGCTGAAGCTTTATATAATAACAAATAAAAATGAAAGATAAAAATCCATTATCACCACATATTCAAATTTACAATTGGCACATTTCTTCTCTTGTTTCTATTTCACATAGAATTTCAGGTGTTATAAATTTTTTAGTATTTATTTTGATATGCCTATGGATTGCTCTACTATTTTTAGGTAACTCAGGATATGATCCTGTTTTCAACATTTTAAATTCTAATTTTGGAAAATTTATTGTTCTGGGAATTACTTGGTCATTTACATTTCAAGTATTAAGTCTTGTAAGACATTTTTTTTGGGACATGGGGTATGGGTTTGATCTAAAAATTGCTAACTTAACTGGTTCATTAGTAATTATTGGATCATTTTTATTTACTATCTTAATTTATATAATCGGGAGACAAATAATTTAAATGTTAAATGCTACAAAAAAATGGATAACCTTAAAAGTAAGTGGAATTATTCTTATACCTTTAATGGTTTGGTTTTTAACAAAGTTTGTTTTTTTGTATGATAAAGAATACTCAGAAGTGTTAGTTTTCTTTACCGATAATATATCAAAATACACAATTTTTTTATTTCTTGTAGTTGCATTTATTCATTCTGCATTAGAAATAAGTGAGATTTTTGAAGACTATATTCACGAGGAAAAAATAAAAAGTGTCGCAAACAAATTTTTATATTTTTTTGCTATAATAATCCCTTTAATAACAATATTTATTTTATTTAGTTTAGGAAAATGAGCGCTTATAAGATTATTGATCATGAATATGATGTTGTGGTCCTAGGAGCAGGAGGATCTGGTTTAAGAGCTGCTGTTGGATTGAGTGAAGCAGGACTTAAAACTGCTTGCATATCAAAAGTATTTCCAACAAGAAGTCACACATCTGCTGCCCAAGGTGGAATTTCAGCTGCACTTGGAAACATGGGAGAAGATGACTGGCGTTGGCACATGTATGATACGGTTAAAGGATCTGATTGGCTTGGTGATCAAGATTCAATTGAGTATTTATGTAAGGAAGCCCCGAGAGCTGTTTTAGAGCTAGAAAAATATGGGGTACCTTTTAGCAGAACCGAAGATGGAAAAATTTATCAAAGACCTTTTGGAGGTATGACAAAAAATTATGGTAATGAGCCTGTCCAAAGAACTTGTGCTGCTGCAGATAGAACTGGTCATGCAATACTTCATACTTTATATGGACAGGCTTTAAAACATAATACTGAATTCTTTATTGAATATTTTGCTCTAGATTTATTAATGAAAGATGGTTCGTGTAAGGGTTTGATTGCATGGAATTTAAATGATGGAACCATTCATAGGTTTAGATCGCATATTACCATTATTGCTACTGGTGGTTATGGAAAAGTATACTATTCAGCAACATCTGCACATACATGTACAGGAGATGGAAATGCAATGGTCTTAAGAGCAGGCCTACCTTTACAGGATATGGAATTTGTTCAATTTCATCCAACCGGAATTTATGGACATGGAACTTTAATATCTGAAGGAGTGAGAGGAGAAGGTGGATTTTTAGTAAACTCCAAAGGTGAGAGATTTATGGAAAGATATGCACCAAAAGCAAAAGATCTTGCCTCAAGAGATGTTGTAAGTAGATCTATTGCTATTGAAATTAACGAAGGTAGAGGAGTCGGTAAAGAAAAAGATCATGTTCATTTGCATCTTGATCATTTAGATCCAAACGTTATTGAAGAAAGACTTCCGGGTATTTCAGAGTCATCAAGATTATTTGCAAATGTTGATGTAACAAAACAACCAATACCCGTAGTTCCTACAGTTCACTATAATATGGGAGGTATTCCAACCAATTATAAAGCAGAGGTGTTGACACTTAATGGGTCAGAAAAAACTGTTCCTGGTCTCATGGCTATCGGAGAAGCAGCTTGCGTTTCAGTTCACGGTGCGAATAGACTTGGATCAAACTCATTAATTGATCTTGTAGTTTTTGGAAGGGCAGCAGCTAAAAGAGCTGCAGAATTAATAAAACCAGGCAAACCTCATGAGGAGATATCACAGTCTGAAACTGATAAATGTTTAGATAGATTTGATAAATTAAGAAATGGAAGTGGTGATAATAAAACTTCTGAACTTAGATTATCAATGCAAAAAACAATGCAATCCAAATGTGCTGTTTTCAGAACTGAAAAAACACTCAAAGAAGGAGTTGATGAGATAAGAAAAGCTTATGACGGTATGGATAGCATTAATGTGAAAGATAAATCATTAATTTTTAATACTGATTTAGTAGAAACCTTAGAATTTGATAATTTAATTAGGCAGGCAATAACTACAATGGACTCTGCTTATAATAGAAGAGAGAGCAGAGGTGCTCATGCAAGAGAGGATTTTCCAAAAAGAGACGACAATAAATTTATGAAACATACATTATCCTGGTGCGATGGAAGTAAAACTAAAATTGAATATAGGGATGTTCATAAGTCAACTTTAACAAATGAGGTTCAATATTTTCCTCCTCAAGAAAGAATTTATTAATGGTTCAAATTAATCTTCCTGAAAACTCAAAGATAAAAAAGGGAAAATATTATAAGGATGTCACAGGTTCAAAAAATCTAAGAAAGGTTAATGTTTATAGATGGGATCCATCAACTGGAGAAAATCCTAGGATCGATACTTATGAAGTGGATATGGATAACTGTCCATCAAAAGTTTTAGATATTCTAAATAAAATAAAAAATGAAATAGACCCATCTCTTGCATATAGAAGATCTTGCGCACATGGAGTATGTGGATCTTGCGCTATGAATATGGATGGAAAAAATGGACTAGCATGCACTAAATCACATGCAGAAATTAAAGGAGATATAAACATATATCCATTACCACATTTAAAGGTTTTAAAAGATTTAATTGGAGATTTAAGTACTTTATACAAACAGTATGAATCAAT
>Ga0255743_10004281_pt1 | contig 10996 bp, 5 predicted proteins | sample 101ome_19_FD_179950 | JGI IMG/M metagenome (GOLD analysis project Ga0255743, IMG submission 179950) | Coastal salt marsh microbial communities from the Groves Creek Marsh, Skidaway Island, Georgia - 101405AT metaG (version 2) | ecosystem: Environmental > Aquatic > Marine > Intertidal zone > Salt...
AAAAAACAAAAAGAAAAATATAAATAAAAAAAAAAAAAAAAAAAAAAAAAAAAAAAAAAAAAAAAAAAAAAAAAAAAAAAAAAAAAAAAAAAAAAAAAAAAATATTTTAGCAACAAACAATATGTCCTCTTTGATTAGAAAGCACGACAAGTTCAACGGCGGATTGTTGTCGTCGTTGAACTCGCCGTCTCAATCTGAGTCGACCCATTTGACCACTAAAGGTTCAGTGGTGGAGTTCAAAATGTGTTTGTCGGAGAAGACGGGTGGCGCGTCTCCGTCTCCGCAGACTTTGGGAGGAGAAGGAGGAGGAGGAGGAGGAGGAGACGGCACCGTCGACGAAGGAGGTGGACTCGGGGAACGAGATGGAGGAGAAGGACTCCGAGGTGGTGGCGAACGAGATGGGCTCAGTGGAGGGCTCGGAGAAGGAGGAGGTGAAGAAGAAGAAGAAGAAGGAGGAGGTGGTGATTTCGAGCTCGGCGGCGACGAAGGAGACGGCGAAGGAGACGGCGAGGGAGACGACGAGGGAGACGACGAAGGAGACGACGAAGGAGACGACGAGGAAGATCGTAGCGGAGGCGAGGGAGACGGCGAAGGAGGAGGTGAGAGCGGTGGTCTTGCAAACGCAAGCGATTCTCACGAAGATGATGGGGAAGAAATGAAGACTGACTCAGAGGAGGATGTGGGGTCGGTGACGGCGGTGGAAAAGAAGGAGGAGAGAATGACGAACAAGAAGGAGAAGAAGAAGGAGAAAACGCCGAGGGAGGAGGAAGAGGAACGGGAAGGGGACTTGGGCGAAGTCGACGAAGGTGGCGAAAGAGGAAGAGAAGGAGAAGAAGGTGGATTGGGCGGCCGAGAAGGCGGCGGCGAAGACGGTGGCAACGGAGGAAGAGATGGAGGTGGCGACGGTGGAGGAGACGACGGAGGAGGTGAAGGTGGAGACAACGCCAGTCGCGTCGGTGGAGGATCTGACGGCGGTGGCGGCAAAGGAGGCGGTGGAGGAGACGATAAAGGAGAAGATGGAGGAAAAGACTGCAGTGGAGACTGCAGTGGAGACGGCAGTAGTTTCGCCAAAGGCATCGGCTGCCGTGACGGTGACGACTACGAAAGGAGGAGGAACTCGTCGTTGTCGGCATCCACGTCGACTTGCGGTCCGAAACCATGGTTGTACGCTCGACGGTGCCGCAACGATCGTAGGAAACGCAAGAGATATCAGTTTGCGATTCTACGCTACACCCGACTGCACCGGCGCGGGCGTAGAAAACCCGGCCGATGGGCGAGTCGAACCTTACGTTTCGCCAGAGACGATAGACTTGGTTCGCTCGAGTTGCAGATTAAGATCTGCAGAAAAGCCGAAAACGAAGACGACACCGAATCCGAACAAATATCCGAACGCGATTCCATCGAAAACGAACACGCAGCCGATTCCGAAAACAGACCCGCCGACGCGGAGGACACGTCTGCCTCCGTCCCCACGACACCACCATGCGAAACCGATTCCGCTCCCGTCAACACCGACAACGTTACCGTTTCCAGCTCCGATACGATTGAAAACGAGCACGAAAGCGCAAGTTCCGAATCCACCTCCGAATCCACTGGTGCTGTATCTGATACCACCGTCATCGACCCCATCACCTCCACCGCGACGAACGTCCCCTCCACCACCCAAATCTTCGTCAAGACTTTGACGGGCAAAACCATCACGTTGGACGTCGCGTCGTCCGATACCATCGCCGACGTGAAAGCGAAGATCCAAGACAAGGAAGGTATTCGGCCGGACCAGCAGCGATTGGTTATGGAAGGTAAGCAGTTGGAAGACAGAAGAATGGTGGCCGATTACGACATCCAGAAGGAGTCCACGTTGCACTTGGTGATGGGTTCGATGGGCGGCGCTAACACTCCTAAGAAACGTAAGAAAGCAAAGCATTCGAATGATGGAACCAACAACGCCGCCACCACCACCGACGCCGGAAACGATGATGACGTAGACGCAATCGAACCGATGGAGGTGGACGAGAGAGAAGAAAGGGATGAAATGGCGATGGAGGAGACGTCGACGGGAACGACTCGGCCAGGATGTGGAAAATGTTGGAGGTGTAAGAGAGGACTGAGATGCTGGAATCCGAATTATGTTCAAAAACAAAACGAGAGCAAGCGGAGCGAACGAATCACTAAAAACCGTCTGACCGCAAAGGAGAAAGCTGACCAAGAAGAAAACAAGCATGTTCTTGCGGAATCGTCGCTCGTCGTGAATATGGAGGAGTTTTACAGATGCCGTAGAAATGGATCGATGGAGAAAGATGATCTTACACGGATATTTCCGAAGGAGTTATCCTCAACGAAACAACTTCAAAATCTCATCCAAGACGAGAATTTTCGAGTCGTCAAAGAAAACCGAGATGGTTGGATGAAAATCCGAGATATCCCTCACTTCCAATTTGCGATTGAACGCTGCATCGATGAAATTCGAAAGCAATGCGAAAGCGACGATTTTTCGATAGTGAAAGGTGTGCCGGCAAAAAATCAAATTAACTTCTATGATGTCATCACGATTCTACGAAAATATTTGAAAGCGGCCTGGGATGAAAAGCCTTCTCCTGAGCCAACGATCGAAATTGATTACGCGCTCGGACAAGCGCGCAAAGCGTTCAATCGAACGGCATCAGATGACAACAAAATCGAGTCGCTGTGTGACGAGAATTTCCAGAACATCGTTCGCAACAACAAGAAGCTTTTCACGCACGCTCTGAAAGATTGTTCGCCGGACGGCGGTACGATGAACAGATTAGCATGGCAAAGACTCACCGCGTGTCTTTGTTGGTTCGCTTTTTCGGCAAACATTGACCCAGAGTGCGTCGAGTATTTCGAAAAAACGTACTTTCCTCTGCTTCGACCGGAAGGCGCGGAAGCAGACGTCCCGGAGTTATTTCTCGAAATCATCGCGCACATGAAGATTGTAACGCGCGAAGAAGCTGAAGGAGAGTTTAAGAACTTGTGTTCTGAAAGTGAATGGGAATTGAGAAGCGACCGTGGGTTCTCTCGTGAAAACATGAAATATACAATCATCGAACCGTTCAAATATAGAGGATTGCAAATACCCGGAGCTGTGCTCAATCGCGTCCAACAATCGACTACGTCCTTTTCGATCGAAAAAAAGACCGAAGACAGCCTTCGAAGGATGGGCTTTAGCGGCGAAGTTTCGTACAAAACCAACGCGTGCTACACGGGCGCGTTGCAAGATTATTTAACACAATTAGACGATGAAGCAAAACAATATTTATATAGCAAAGATGCTCCATGCGGTAAAGCGCTCATCGCGTGGAACGACCTTGGTCGCGAAGCTACCGGTGGCACCTACGGTATCGCCTTTGAGCGTGAAAATCGCGTTTTCGTCGTTGGAACAAACATGACGTCGCTCGTCCGTCGAGCGGAGATTTACTTTCCAGACGGCACTGAAAACCGTGGATATTCTTACGGCGAATTGATTACAAAAGGCACCGAGAGCGATTCTTCGGACCACGACGAACCGACCGAGTTGATGATTAAAATTGGCCGAGCGTTAGACGCTTCCGTTCGACGCGTCCCATGGTTGGAGAATATCGATGCGATCACAGACGAGAGCAAGAGGGATGCTTTCTTGGACATGGCGTTACTCGTTGGCGCCATGATTGGAAATCCAATTTGGCGCAGAGATATCTTCTGGGACGCATTTCTGGAAGATTTGGAGCGACGTGGAGAACTCTTTCTCACAGACGACGAGAAAAGGGACGAATACAAAGCTTGGAAAAGAAAAGTATTCGACAAAGCAAGAAAAGATATCCGCAAACTCACAAGGCCTCACGCGATAAACTCGCAAGCCTTTTTCCGCGTGCTCTCCAAATTTGATTCCAATGTCCAAGCGAGAGAAATAGAAGAATCGCGCGTGTTGCAATACGAGATTGAACGTGTTGATGACGTCCGTCTCCAACACGTTCCGTATGACGAAAAAAGATTAGCATTAGAAATTGATATTGCGGTGATCAAGTTGAAGCGAGAAATCGCGCTCGGACTTTGGACACCAAAAAGTCTTCGCAAAGACGCCTTTAAAAAAAGTCTTTTGGCGCGTTCTGTTCGTGCAGGCGATGTGGTGAAGAAAAACTCAAACGAGTTTAACGCTTGGCACGATCACAGAACGGCCTGGTATATTTGTTACTTTGCATTTTGGGGGACGTGTTTCGATGTTGCAAAAAGAAGTGACCGTGCCAAAGTTGTTGCAGAGAGACGAAAATATTTACAGAATCAATTTCGCATTCTGCATATGATCGACGGCAACGTAGAAGAATTAAATTGGAAAGATGTAGAAGTTTTAGATAAAGAGTTAGACACAAAGAATAAAGAGCTGAAACGACACGGCGAGACACTGAAAGATGCACGCAAGGAAGCAAAAGGGTGTACAATCGAAATCGAACGGGTGTGTATTCCTGGTAATAGATCAGTCGATGACGCCAAAGTGGAGATGGAGAGTTTGGAATTGTTTTCAAAAATGAATCACGTTAAAGTAGAGGAATTAAGAGAGCTTCTTACGCTAAACAACATCAACATCGGCGTAGAAACTAACGGGGAGCAAATGTTACAGGTCCTTCGCAAGGAAGTAAAAAATAACAACATAAGAATATTCAAACTCGAACTCAGAGGCAAACGTTTGCGAGATGCTGTGGAAGAGCGAGTTCCTCAAAAAGTCTTGGTCAAAGGTAAGCTGAAAAATGTTGGTATTTGTAACGCTGCCGAGTGCACAGAGGTGTTAAGCAGGTACCAGTTAAAAAGCAGCGGAAATCTTGTCGAGGATAAAGCTCGGATCAAAGAGAAGAGATTACACATTCACGATCAAAGCGAAAGAATCGATAGAGTAATAGAAAGATTAGAAAGCGAGGCTAAAGGACATGAGAGAGCCGAAGAAACTGATGGACGTTCTAATCGTTTACTCTCAGATTCCGTAACGGGGATATCGGCCGCGGGTGCCATCATTGAGAGCTTTACGCCCGGGAGTTGACGCGAGTAAAAGTAAAAAACAATGCCTTCCGGGTCTTCGATCCCCGTGCCGAGATTGGTGAGGTCCCACTCTTGAATTTTGGAATAAGTGCTGAGGTCGAGCTCGTAAACTTTAGCGTCCCCGTTGTTGACAGCAAAAAGGTGACCCGTTTCAGGATCATAAGCGACGCCGGAGAGATCGCTTTCCACCGCCGTCATGTCATCTCTGTTCACCAACGTGAAGCACGACAGGTTTGGTACGGTGAACCCTTCCGCCCCGACCGCCGCCGCTTCCACCGCCGGAATAAATATTCCCTGAAAAAGTGCAATGTGCGAGCAAAAGATTGCCACGGCGGCGACGACCAGCCGCGACGACGTAAAAAAAATCGACTTTGGCATTGTTCGAATGTCGATGAGCAGACGCCCGTAAAAACGTTCCCTTTTCGAGCGCTCGTGCGTTTTTCGCGTGCGCGCGCGAGTTATCGCGAGAAGTATGCCGGGAGTTCTCCTCTTTCAAGTTGTTGAAAAGAGGAATATTCTATTTAATTCCTTCGCGAAGGAAACAAGGAATATGCGCTATTTCGAATTTTTTCGTGGGAAAAAGCGAGGGAAATGTTTGAATTCCAAAAGGCGTTTTTCTCTTTTTCCCTTGTTTTTAGGGGACTTTTTGGCGTTTTTGGCCAGACCCTTTCCAAAAAAAAGAAAAAAAAAGAATATTCCACACAAAACAACACATGCGCGCTTCCCAATTGTGCGCTCTTCGACGTTATTAATAATACTAAAAAGAATATATATGTTTAAGAACACCCCGATCGCAACTACGCTCGCGTGCGGATTTTTGCTCGCGGCGTCCCCGCTCGCGCACGGCGCGGGGACCGTGTCGTACGAAACGTACAAAGCTTCAGATTTTCCGACGACCGCGCACTCGAACGCCGTCGGGAGAGCGGTGAGTTCACATCCGCTGCACACCCCGTTAGGAATTCGTGGATTTAATCCTTTTCTGGAGAAGAGCGAGGTCGTAAACGACGCGTCTTTAGAAGGAACGGACTGCGACACGCGTCCGACGCACGCGACGTGCGCGGATTATCCCGCCATCGCATCTGGCTTGACGATGGGTCACGTAGATAAGGACGGAAGCGTCGTCTTCTACGGCATATCAGACAGAGGACCAAACCAGGACTGTGGGGACCTCGCCGAGGCCCACCTCGAAACGGGAGCCGTCAAGGCGGCGCTCGTTGGTTCCTCTCCTGCACCCGCGGCTGGTTTAGAGTCGGGGAAAGGCTTTCCAGTTCCAAAGTTTGCGCCGACCATCGCGACGCTGACGTTGAGTGAAGGCAGATCGAACGTTGTGAACTCGTGCTATCTCAAGAGGACGGATTTGTCCCCAATCACCGGCGTTTCGACAAACGTAGCCGACGACGCTCCGCGGGACGCCTGGTGTCAAGCTACGCTCGATTACGATCAAGGAGGACAGGATGCGGAAGACTTACAGGCGATTCCGGGTACCAATCCACCACTCGGGGTCATTGTTGATGAATACAACCCGTCTGTATCTATTGTCAATATTGACTGGGAATCTCCTTCCTGTGGAGTTATTCTGGCGAGATATGTTCCGGAAGACACGGCGGTCACTTCGGAAGGTGCCGGCTATCCGATTAAGAAGATTCTGCCGAAATCATGGAGCCAACGAAGAAAGAATCGTGGCCTCGAGAACGTCGCCGTTTCTCCAGACGGCAAAAAAGTCATCGCTATCATGCAGTCTGCAATGGATGTCAAGGACGCCACTTACTTTAACGAAACAGCCGCTTTCGATACGAGAGACGCCGAGTTCGTAGTCGCCGCCGTGTTGGATATCACCGATCCCGTCGACGCGAAACTCGTCTCTCAAAAGTATTACCCAATCGACACCGACTGGCAAGCTGCTAATAAGCTCGATAAAGTGAAAATGTCCGCCGCGTGGTGGATGACTACCGACCACGGGGTTGGTGATAATAAGGAGGTTCTCATAATGTTGGAAAGGGACAGCAGCGTTCGTCTTTACATGACAGACTTCGAAGCTGCGACGCCAGTCGATGAAGCCGTGTGGCCCGCTGCATTTTTGACAACGCTCACCACTAAAACCGCCGTTACAGAGAGAACTGGCATCCAATTTGCGAAAAAGAAGCTCATTCTTGATACCGCTACACTCGAAGGCTACGGTGATATGACAGGCGCAACCACAAAAGTCGAAGGATTCGCGGTCGTGAATGATTGCGCAATCGTCATGGCTAACGACAACGATTTTGGTCTCGAAGGTAATACCGCCACATCTCTCGTCGTCGCGCAACTTGGCAAGTGTCTCAAGGCAATCGCGGAAGACATGGGTTACACTTACACCGCGCCGCCGCCCTCCGTATCGCCGGCGTCGTCTCTCAAGACGTCTCTCCTCGGCGTCGCGACTGTGTTTGCCGCCGTCTCTGCCTTGTTGTAAGGAGGAGACATCGGGCTCTCTCGGACGCTGAAACGTGTTTAAAGATTGCGGCTCGGGTGCCGCTTCACATTATTCAAGAAGTTACGTAATTGAAAGTTATTTATTTATTTTATTATTTATTTACCGGTACCAAGGAAAAAAAATAAACTCGCATAAACGCCATAACACATCGCTCTTCTTCCAGAGATACCCGCGCACACACACACACACACACACACACAGCGCGGCACACTCGAGAAGGCACGCGACGACGACAACGACAACAACAACAACAACAACATGTCGAGCAAAGAGGATGAAATCCAGAAATCAAACTTCCTCTCTCAGTTAAAAAAGCTCGACTGTTCGCAAGCGTCCATCGAACAGTTGTCGTTTTGGTGCCAATTCCACGCGAAGAAAGCGGCTCTTTTAACGCCCATATGGGAGGATTCGCTGAGAAACGCGGGTGATGGTTTTAATGGTGATGGAAGTAAAAACTCGCAAAACTTGCTCGCGCACTTGTACTTGGCGTCGGACGTGATTCAAAACTCGAGGAAGAAAAATAAAGGCGAGGAGTGGATGACGAGTTGGAAATCGGTGATGGAAAATTGCGTGAAATTCGTGTGGGAGAAGACGAAAGGAGAAGCGAAGATACGCGCCAGCGTGAAGAGAATGATGGACGTGTGGGAGGAGAGGAGGGTGTTCGGGTCGAGGGTAAAACCGAAAACGTGGATTAGCAACGATGACGCTGACGATGGAGAAGAGGACGCACAGAAGAACAAACGGAAGAAGAATGAGATGGACGTCGCCGCCTCGAAGAAGAGTAATAGTAAGAAACAGAAAGCGGACACGCCGCCGCCGCCGCTGAGGCAATCGCACGACATAAAGGAAATGAAAGCGAACTACTTGGAAGGCGATGACGCGCTGCTGGCGGAAGCGTTGCACGAGATGGAGAAGTGCGAGAGAGACCTCGCCGAAGTGGAGAAGGTGTACGAGGAGGACGTGTCCGTTGATTTACTCAGTCTGTTAAGCCAAGGCAAGGCGAACGATCCGATGGAGAATCTGTATAAAACGCCGACGGAACAGTTGACGGCGTTGCAAAAATGCGAGAACGCGTGGGCAAAGAAACGCGCGGCGGTTGAAAAGATGTTTAAGGCGCACGCGACTCTGACGAAACGTTTGGCGGTATTGAACAAAACGTGCGAGGAACGCGAAAAGGAAAACAAAGAGAGAGAGAAGTGGTTGAGCGGTTCGCCCACCGTCGCGGTGCAAATAAGCACGGCGAGAATGAAAGCTTCGAAACGAAACGCGGCGTACATAGCGACTGGCGACGATGGTAAGAAATCGGAACAACCCGAAAACGACGACGACGAGGACGCGATAAACAATCGAGAATTTGAGATCCCCGAGCCCGTCGACATGGACAAAAGCTTCGACGGAGAAGGAGAGGAAGGCGAAGACGAAGAGTACGAACCGTGATAGAGAGAAGAAGCTTTTTTAGATAGAGAGAAATAGATGTGTACTGTACCGTTACCTAAAGTAAGTATTGCCATGTATGTAGAATTAAAATTAAATGTTGCGTCGTCCGGTTCTCTCGCGTCTCGCGTCTCGCGTCTCTTGAAGTAGGGGTCTAGGGGATAGAAGAGAACCAATTTCCTTCAGAAAGAAAGGCACTGCTGCAGAAAAAAATAAATGTCAAACTACCCCCAGCCTAATTATGGCTACTCTAACCAAGGTTTAACCTCCAGAGGAGGCCAGCCGTCCACCTCGTCCGCTCCGTCTTCCGACCAAGTCGCCGTGCAACTCGGCCACCCGGCTTTGGAGTACGAAGACGGGGTGCACAACTTGCGTCAGAAGGTGAAACTTTTGAAGCGGATGTCCAATTCGATTCAGGAGGAAACGAGCATCAGAGGCAAGCTGATCGATTCGCTATCGGATGGATTCGATTCCGCGACCGTAAATTTGAAGAAAGCGAAGAAAGAGTTGGATAAGGTGTATAAACAAGCCCGAGCGGGACACTTGTTAGCTCTGATGTTTTTTAGCGTCGGTTTGTTTCTGTTTCTGTACATGGTGTACAAAGCGAACAGATTTGTGCGTTGGTTTTTACCAAAGGGAAAACGAGATTAGATCGATAGCTTTTAGCAAAGAAAGGATTGTACAGTACGATAGCATCACTACGATGATGAAGAGCATTAGCAAATGAATGGAAACTATTTCCCGCTCTTTTCAACTCTAAACTCAAACTCGATTTCGGTAACGCTAACGCTTTCGCTTCCTTTCTCGCAATACTCGTACCAGTCTTCGTCCAAGTGAACGTCCTCGAAAACGGTGCCAGCTTTGGAGACAACGGTTACCCCGGAGCCACTACTTTCGCTAAACTTATCCCACCCTGTAATATCGACGCCTCGGCATTCGAACCCTCGGATTGGGACGAATTGACCGTCGTCGCTTTCTGTTATCGAAGCTTCCTTCTTAAACACGCCTTTGACTTCATCCACGACGACGATGGAAGATTGTTTCATTTGACCCTCAAACTTCACCGTAAAATGCGCTTCACCTCGAGAATTTTCCAGCTCGTTTATATTTTGAGGGTCGACCGTGACGTTTTCTCTCTCTTCGTACCCGACCGGGTCTTTGATGTTCAGTTGGAATGGGAGGGAGAGCGGGAATTTGATTTCGGCGACGTTTTCGAGCGTCGTTTTGATGTACAAGACGAGGAGGACCATGGTTTTATGCGAGGTTTTCTTTAGCGCGTCTACTTTTGCTGCGCGTTGCGGTTTGCTTGCTTTTGTTGTTGTCGTGCGAGACGCGTTCTATCTATCGTCGCGCGACAAAATAATGAAGCGCGGGACGGAGGTGATGCTGGAGAGAAAAGGAGAGAATACGCCTCACGCTATGATTTAAGCACAAATATTATTATAATCTTATTATTTATACACATTTCATCATGTTACAACGAGAAGTTTAAGAAATCGTTGTTAGTTCTACGTTTCTATCGCATTCACTTGCCGCGATCCTCTCGCAAAATCGTCGCCCTCGCCTTCCTCGGATGGAGAAGATGTGGGAAGGTTCTCCTCGTACGCGAATCCAAAGTACGCGCCTACAATAATCATGCTCAAACCGGATAAATGAAACGCCAATCGAGGACTGGAAGAATCCGCGAGCGCAGCTAGCGGCGTACCCATAACGTAGCCTAAATCACGCCAGAATCGATTGGCGCCTAACGTGGCGGATTCTTCGCTCGCGTCGCGCGAATGGTCCAGAGCCGCCGGCGCTAAAACCGGGTAGACGGCGCCGGTGGATAAACCTAAAGTGACCGCACCGAAGTGTAAAAGTCCTGGATACGTGACGCCGCCAACATGCGCCCAACTTGCGATGATCAGCGAAAGTCCACCGCCTATTAAGCCCCATCGAATGGGCGTTGCGCGCGTGTTTTGATCCGAGTGTTGGCCGAAATAAAACTGAGCAATGCCTTTACTGAAGGAATACAATCCAGAGAAGAGATCTCTTTGTTCGCCGCTCAAACCGAGCTCGTCGCGCATC
>Ga0255743_10004286_pt1 | contig 10986 bp, 1 predicted proteins | sample 101ome_19_FD_179950 | JGI IMG/M metagenome (GOLD analysis project Ga0255743, IMG submission 179950) | Coastal salt marsh microbial communities from the Groves Creek Marsh, Skidaway Island, Georgia - 101405AT metaG (version 2) | ecosystem: Environmental > Aquatic > Marine > Intertidal zone > Salt...
CCCTAAAGAGGCCCTACCCTAAAAGACACACTGGAAGACATACGAACAGAGAGTAAGCACCCGCACGCACCACACTGTATACCATACACGGGAGACGACAACACCACGAGTCGGTCGTTGGTGGTACGATTTCACCACCACAAACGACGGCGCTCGGAAGAAGCGCGTCGTCGAGGCCGCGGCACGCGACGACGACACGGCGACCCGAGAGGCGTTGCAGTACTTGGCGGAGTGCAAGAAGCGAGACGACGGTCAATTTGATGTGGAGGGCGACTCGCGGAGAGTGCGCATTCTTGCGAAGCACGTTCAGGAGAAATGCCATGGTAAGCTGCCGCGGATAACTGATTGCGCCGAGCTCGAGGGATGGGACCATGAGAGCGCCGGTGAGGCACACGTTCAAGTCGGGCAATGGTTTTACAATTTCACCACCAGAAACGACGGTGTTCGGAAGAAGCGCGTCGTCGAGGTCGCGGAACACGACGACGACACGGCGACTCAGAAGGCGTTGCAGTACTTGGCGGAGTGCAAGGCACGAGACGACGGTCGATTTGATGTGGAGGTCGACTCGCGGAGAGTACGCATTCTTGCTGAGCACGTTCAGAAGGAATGCGATGGCAAGCTTCCGCGGGCTAAAGATTTCGCGAAGCTCAGCGGATGGGACGATGAGCGCGACAGGGCAGCACGCGTTCCAGTCGGCATGTGGTTTTACCATTTCACCACCAAAAACGACGGCGCTCGGAAGAAGCGCGTCGTCGAGGCCGCGGAACGCAACGACGACGCGGCGACTCGAGTGGCGTTGCAGTACTTGGCGGAGTGCCCGCAGCGAGACAGCGGTAATGATTATGTGAAGTACGACTCGCGGAGAGTGCGCATTCTTGCGGAGCACGTTCAGAAGGATTGCCATGGTAAACTGCCAAGGAAAGCAGATTGCGCCAAGCTCAGCGGATGGGACGATGAGAGCGCCGGTGAGGCACACGTTCAAGTCGGCCTATGGTGGTACCATTTCACCACCAAAAACGACGGTGCTCGGAAGAAGCGCGTCGTTGAGGCCGCGGAACACGACGACGACACGGCGACCCGAGAGGCGTTGCAGTACTTGGCGACGTGTGCGCCGCGAGACATCAAGAAACGGGGTAGGTAACCGAAACGATCCCGATGAACGTGCTTCACGTACGATGAAAAGAAAAAAGTCTTGTAATGATGATACGAAATACTGATACACCCATTCTATTCACGACGCGTGGATTCGGACGAACAATCGAGTACTGCACAAATGACGCTCCGGGCGGGTTTGTGTTATTATTATTACAGTACAACGTACGCGTACGGGTACAAAAAGTACAAAAACCAAAAGTTTGCGGATGAAACGAGCCGCTTCCCGTTAGGCAACTCCGTCTGCGCCGTACGTATTCGACGACTCGGCGCCGAGAAGCGAGCGGCTTTCACCCGGGACGACGCGCGTTGTTGCGCGTCGGCTGCGCGCGGCTACCATGAAGACGAAGACGAACGCGACGGCCGCGACCGGTACAGCGCCTTTCAGCGACAACTCCTCTGCATCCCGAGTCTCATGACGCGCCGTGCCCAAGCTTGAGGACGAGGACGGGCAGCCGACGGAGGCTGCGAACACAGTTTTTGGAATTGGATTTCCCGCAAGGTCGCGGACGCCTTCAAGAACCACCTTGTACGTTCCAGTGTTCGTACTGTTTGGGAATCGCACGACCCATCGACCGAAAGACGCGGCGTTCGTGCACTTGGTCTGCAAAAGGATGTTCGTCCGTGCGTACTTTCCTTTCTCAGCGTTGCACGTTTCACTCCACTTGTACACCCTATAAGACTCTTCGACGCAGTCGATGGGTTCATCGAACTCAACGCCGAACACTCGTGCATCAGTTGAGAACGTCGACAGTTTCCAAGGTTCTTTCGTGTCGACGGTCATCGTGAGGCGCTGATCTGAGACGTACTCGTGAACCGAAGTGTCCGCCAAAGAAGATCCTCCGAAACAAAAATTCTTCACACGTACTTCGTACACATCGTCCTTAAACCCGCTGAGCAAATTATCGTATTTATTATTGATTTCCCAGTGAAACTTGCACCCCTCGGTGCGAGAGGAGCCGCACAGGAGATTGAACTTCTTGTCCGACTCGCTCGAACCTTCATCCTTCGAGGTTATCCATTCGCCCCCAGATACAGGACGATACTGCAGACGCACAAGCTCCAGTCGCTCGTTCATCAGAGGGTTCGTTGCGTCCGCATCTGGCCACAAGACGTACTGGTCCGGGTTGATGACCGTGACGCTGAAAAAGTTTGACCCCCGCGAATGGCTCGAAAACGAGTACTTATTCACCGTGCTCTCATCAAACTGCACTTTTGGACACGCTCGACTCCAGCTCATCTCAACCAGATTTTGAGTGTATGAAATCGGGGAGCGATACAGATTCGCACCTTCACGCATTCGAGTCTCGCACAGGCTCTGCAATCGCAGCTGCACGTACCGCATGCTCCGCGTCGCGAAACCGGGCTGTATGGCCACGTTGAAGTACTGACGCGAAATAAATGTTTGCCGATCTAAAGCATCGCCATCGACGAATTTCATCGGCACGTAATCGCCAATCGAGAGCCGGTTACCATTAATTGTAAACACGCTGTCGCCAAGCTCAAATGCTTCACGCGGCGCTGTGTCGGCGGCACTGCGCACCGCATTTGCGACAGATAGCGGCGTGCTGTTGACGACATGGATGGCGTTTGTTGCGGCCGTTAACAGACGCATCATATCCTTCGATTCTTTCGCAATGGTGGATGCTGCAGCTCTTCTAACTGCTGACTCAACGGAAGCGGCGGTAGAAGTCGCTTTCGAAACTTCCTCAAAAGCCGCCGCGACAACATCCTTTAACGACGTCGCGAGACCGTCTACGAGACGGAGTGCGAACGAACCAGGCTCTCTGTAAGGCGACTCGTTCCTGATCACGACTTCAACGATTGCGCGCTGACCCGGATTCATATTCTTCGTGTTCATATTCATCTCAAGAGGAATCTCCAGACTCACGCCAGACTCGCGAAACACGGTGCCGATTTCGCCCGGACACATGCTTCGACCTCCCTTGGTGGTGAATACTGGCGTGCCGAAACGTCGATCTGAGCCAACGCTGACGACAAACTTGTCTCCGAATTCCGGATCGCCAAGAGAATACGTAGTCTTGACGTGACCAAGCTTTTTCCACATGAACATGCGATCGTGGGCAAGCTCTCGCGACCACCCGTATTGTACATCAAATTCATCTGCTAAATCAACGCCAGGGTCTACAGTCATCCCAAGCCTCCAGCCATACCCGAACCTCACGTCGCCATTCATGTTGAAGTTGACGTACGAAAAGTAATCATCGAGTTCCTCATCCGATGCGAACGAAAAATCCAAGGAGTGTCCGCCGCCGCTGAAAGTGAGCAATATTTGCGCGTCCGCCGGGCGTTCATCCGAGCCAACAGACATGCCGACGGGTCCGGAGGCGCCGGTGAGCGACGAAATAACGCGACGCGTATCGACAGCGCGCAAATCCTCTGTATTTTCGCCCACGCTGTACACGCTACTCGTGAAACTTGATCCTCGAGGATTCGACCACTCGTCCATGTCAGATGCCGCGCGTTCATTCATTCCGAACGAGTAGAACACCTCATTCGACTCATCCTTGAGCATCGCATCGTAGTCCGCTCTTCCTTCTTCTGATCGCGCGATCGGATGCACCACGGAAGCGCTCGTATACAGAAAGCGACCGGGATCGTCCGAACCAGCCACCGGACGGGAATCTGCATCGTTTCGCATGTATGGGAGTAATCGTGCCTCCTGAGCGTAAGACCCAGCAACGTACGACAACGTTTGAGCAGTCAACTTAAAAGGTGTGGAAGGGTTAGCCATTCCAGTCAAAGCAAAGACCACTCCGATTGCAAACATGGGCGATGCCTGATCCATGTCCATGCCCATCCCTGCGGCCCACTCGTTCGCCAGGTCCGTCGCGATGGTACGGAAGTCTGCGCCGGCATCGTCGAACATTTCGTTGTATCCCATTCCATCGTTCTCATTCAAGACGACGTCCAAGTGTTGACCGTAGACGGAATCACGTCCAGTGAGCGAGGTGGAGATGGATGACGCGTCCTCTGGCGAAGCCCACGAGAGCGTGCGTTCCCATGACGCAATCTTTCCCGCGAGATAGTCTGACCAGTTAATGTTTGCAGGCTTGCCGGATTCGTCGACGCGTTCGACACCAGCCGGAGAATCGACAGTGGCGAGCAGGAATCGGAGATTCGGGATGACTTGCGCTTCGATGGAGTGTGCCGTCATCGTGTACGTCGTCGGTTTTCGAGGCAACCAGGTCACTTGGGATTGCACATTCAGGCAACGCCTGGTACCATCAGTGCGGCTGAGATCCAGAGTGTCCGAAAGTTTGTACACGAGCTCGATGCCCCCGCCGAGAATCGCGTCGCCTGCCCGACCGGGAAGCGCCGGGTCTTGGCTACTACGTATGCCACGACTCGTCGTCATGGTGATGTCCCATCCATTCTTACTGACGGATTCCACCGAAAAGTTGGGCCCATCAAAATTTGCCGTTATGTGGCCAGAGCGGAAACCGTCTATCTTAACGCCGCTCGTAGCCACCTCGGCGGTGTAACCGAGGTTCAGCCCAATATCGACGCTACCTGTAATTCCGGCCACAGAGTCCAGGAGCGAACCACCCTTGACTGTCATGGCGCGCGTCGATGAGAGCTCGTACTCGATGATCACCTCCGTGCCCGACGTCAACTCGGCGTACGAGTTCCCGCCCGGAGGATCGTGAACCACCGTGTACACGAGCCCATCCAATGGAACGGTGGCCCAAAACGTATCGTCGCTCAGCTCACCCCCATCTCGAGGCTTAGAGCCCAGAGGAATGAGCTCTCGAATAGAGACGGCGGTCACAGATCGAAACAGGTCGTTGCGCTCGACTTCTACGCGAAGCGTCCGACGATGATTCCCCGCCAGGTTTGGAAAACCAGCTTGAATCGTCATTTCGGTCTCGCCGTGAGGAAAAATGACGTCACCGTCATCGTTCAAGACAACTTGGAAATCGCACGAATTTCCTCCTCCACGATTCGGATGACACTCGGAATCCTCCGCATCACTCACATCTTGGCGGATTTTTATCTTGGTGCTCCCTGTGCCTCTGTCTGCGTTCGGAAGCGCCGCGTAGCACTTTTGGTACCCTTTGTTTGTCAAATGAAGCTCAAAGACGCGCATTCTAACAGTCTTTTCAGGCGAGACTCGGATGAATGAAGAGCTTCCGAGAAAGTGCTTTGTACTGAGTCCGCCGTATGGTTCATCGGCATCGTAGCACAGTTCATCGCCAGCTGCGATCCGCGGGATGTACTCAGGCGGAATATCCACGCACACGTACCCATGATACTTGTAACGAATCTGCTGCCAATCATTTGACTCGCGCATTTGCACCAATCTTTCAAGCGTGTTTCGACGTCTGAAAAATGTAATCATGTCACCATCCTCGGTTTCGCAACCATCCTTCCAATATTCGGCGGATATCAGCTTTGAGATGCCGTCCACAGCTGGACCCGATTCCAGCGCGATTGCGTAATCCATCGCGGCGAAAGGCCACACGCGAGCGTTTTTCGGGATTAGATTATCGGCGGTGAACTGGTCTTGCGGTAAGTCTTTCAAATTGCTCATCCAACCTCCAATATCTTCGGAGGTGACGTACACCGGTGGATGACAGCCGTTGACTGGTGTGATCTTGAATTTGGCGCCTGAGTACAACTCATCGCATTCGCCTTGATACACCCCCACGTCGACATTCCCCTGAGTAACATCCGTGAAGAAAATAGTGTTTCCGTCGCTGATGTGAGAAAGCATGACGGTGTGCGACGCCACGTCGTCACATGTTTCCAATGCAGCCGCATGCGCGATAGTTTTCCCCGCGTAACAAATTGTGTGCTTCGGGAACGTGGCGTTGAAGATGAAGCTTTTTCCGCGCGTCAACGATATCTCGAACCAACCGGCTTCGTCTGTCTTGTATTCTTCGGGTTCACCGAGGCCATCGACGTCGCTCACTTTAATTCGTGCCTCAAACAAACCGCACGCTTTCGAACCTGCTGTCCTTGAACTCGGGAACAGCACGGCGCCTCGGACGACGACGGTCGTCTTGTCCTCAATATCATTAATCATGAGCCCACGGTGTTTGATTTCGACTTGTTTGACCCTGATATCAGCTTGAGTGGAGAATAATCGTCTACCAAAATTTTCATCCGACGCGTCACCAAACTCGTGCACTATATCGTCAAACTGTTGCCTTGCGCGAAGCTGAGAGACTGGTCCGTCAGAGTTTAGACGCAGCGCTCTAGCTAACCCAAACAAAGCGCTATCGTCTCTCGTCGATTTTTGTTTCAGCGAGACTTTCGCCCCGTTAGTCGCGAGCATCGGTATCGTCTTCGTCATGAGGTTGTTTCCCCCAACAATTTTCACCGCCGCCGTGGTGGCTCTAACACATGATGCGGCCATTGAGAGTGGATCCAAGTCGCTGGAGCTCAGTCCTGAGTAAAAGTCGCTCCACGCCGATGAGTTGGAGGGGAGTGCCGTCGTGTTTCGCCGCGCTAACACGAACATCTCGCACGCGCTTGACGATCGAACCGTTACCAATTCTGAGAAATACTTAGTGTCCACCACGGGATACACGAGTACAGGTTCGGCAAACACAGTGCCATCATTCATCTTCGCTTTAACGGAGGCAAACTCGACATCGCTCAGTTCGCCGTCAGAGTTCAAATCCCATGCGTTCCAAATAGTGTCGGAGATAATCGCGTGACTCGTCTTCGCGTATCCTGAAATCGCTTCCACGTGTGCCGCTACTTCTGAACGCGACATACCACCCGTCGAAGCGCTCGATGGGTCGTCCAACCCAAGAGCCACCGACGAAATCGCCTTCGATCGAACGACCAGCAAAATTTTGAGCGATTGCGACGCCGTGTTCACCACATCAGAAGTGTCGATGATGGTCACCGCCCTTGAAGGAAATATCTCTTCCTTATACGCGCCAGTGAGAACCTTAGCCGTCACCGGCACAATACCTGACGTATCCTTGAGGCTAATTTCGTACTGGCCGTCGGCGTCCGATACGGCGGTGAACTTGCACCCTGTGCGCGCGCCCGACGTCTCCAACTCGGTGATGTGCTCCACACTCGCGCCAGTTGCCAGCAAGGCTGCCGTCACGAACTTTCCGTGGAACGAAGAGATCAGAGTGCCGCGGCACGTGTACTTGAAACACGAGAACGACGCAGAACGCTCAGTGCGCTTATCGTCCAGTAAGCACTCGTTTCCGTGATTGCCAGAGGTTCCGGCGTCGTACTCGTGCACGTACGCCCGCACATTGGTCGTGGCTGTGTTTCCACTGACACAGACGGTCACGTCATCGATTGAGCTCCATTCTGCGAGCTCAACTCGCAGGTAATCGCCGCGTCGCATAGATACTGAGCCGCTATCGGGCGAGCGATCACCGTCGGTGACGACGTACGTGTTTTCCGTCGCGGTGCGTGTCATATTGTTAGAGTGCGACGCTCGCATATCTCGCGCCAGGATGTCCGAAATGATTCCGGTACTCGTTTTGACCGACATAAGTGTGCCGTTCGGCCAGGAGAAACCCGCACATACGCGGACGTGCGGAACTGGCGTCTTGGCCTTTCCCGCAACGACGTGGCCTTCTAGCGTGCCGATCCACGGTGCCTTGAAGTAGTGCGTCGTGGAGACCAAATCTGGGGCACCAGAGGTAGCCATCTTTGTGCGCACCTTGTAGTACCACTCCATCGCTGGCTTCGCGCCGGCTTCGCGATCGATATGAGAAATCGAGCTGAATTTGTTCACGCAGCCCTTCAAATTACCGGGCATCTGGATGATGGTTTCATAGCTTACATACGCGCGATCGGGCCCGCCAGCCGGTTTTCGAAGCACCTCAAACGATGCCTCATCCCACGATGTGTCGCGAAAACTGAAGACGACGCCAGATGCGTCGAGCGACGCGAGCACGTCTATGGCGGCACCGTCGTAGTACATCACTGCCGTGCAGAAATGATCAGAATACGTTGACGGCTCCTTACTGGTGATCACGGCCGAGGCGCACACCACTCGTCGTGACGAAGGTCGCGCGTGTGCTCTCTGCGCGCACAGAGGGCGATGGCCACATCGAAACGCATCCAAAAATGTAGCCCTACTAACCTGACCCGTGTACACGCGCACGTCGTCAAACTCCACATTCGCGGCGCCAAGAAGCTCGAACGTCGTCATCACCGTCAAAATTCGTCTTGGTGCGTCCGGATCCATGCGATCGAGCGACTCTGTTTTGTACGTTTCAGAATCGCTCGTTGCGCCAACGGCACCAGTGGGATTGGCGAACAGTATCATCCTGTCGCGTTTGTTGAGCGAGAACCCGACGTAGTGCCACGTCCTGCACGCGAGCCCACGTATCACCAATCTATTCACGATCGAATCACCCGACCTGTATTCCAAGATGAGATCGAACACGTTTCTCGACTGCTGGGTGGTAAGGTAAAGCGCGAGCACATGGCGAACGCCTCCGTTTTCGCCCGTAAAGTAAAGCACGGACGACTGGCGAACATCCAAATTTACCCCGCACGTTCCGTAAACCCACGAAGTCACGGCCAAATCATCCGTCAGCGCCTCGTCGCTGTTGTATCGGTACGCGTATGAAGCAGACGGTGTCGGTGTCGGCACTGACGACATGCAACGACCGCCCATTCCTCCCGTGCACGCCGTGAGCCTCCTCGGGGTTTGTACAGGGGTCAGCGTCGGTCTTGGACCGCGTTGTCCGCGCGCCAGCGGAGACTTGGACGTCACGAGATTCTCCGAATCATCTTCAAACAGAAAATTCGCCACGAGCGATTGCTGTACGTCTTCGTACGTTCCTGAGACCGGTCGGATGTCTGTAAGCATCGTCGCCGCGAACAGTGCGTCGGAAACCCTTGAGTACTTTTCATCGCGAGGATCAACAAGCTGGACGGGAAGCTTGTCGTACAACATCCCGTCGAGATAGACGCACGTATAGTCGCCGGCGGTGAGTCGAGCGTTATAGTGCCACTGCGCCGTCGCCGCCGCAGAATAGTCGGCACATTGCAGCGGCGTGCTCTCTCTACCGGGGCTGTTCGACGGGTACACGGCGCGATCAAACACCACGGCGCCATTTCCACACTCCATATCATTCGTTGGTGCTCGCATGATGTGCGACGGCTTCAGCTCGAGTTCGCCGTTCAACTCTTCTCTCCAAAGGTCGACGATGTGGGAATCGGCGCTCTGCTTTTCGAGCCCATCGACAATCTCCTCGTACGATAGTACCCCGTCTTGCGGATTATTATCGTGTCGTCTAAAGACGGCCTCCTTCGCCGCGTACATCTGCACGGAGTCTCGGCAATCGGCGACGTTAAATTCGTCAGAGGTGAGCAGCAACTGACGCGCCACGTGCTCGAGACTTCTGTCGCGCCCGCTCGGCACATTGGAAGCGCATCCTGAGCTCAGCTTGAACGTGTGGAGCGTGATATACTCGCCCCTGGTGTTGGGTACAACTGAACCGTCCTGATTGGAAAACCAACACGAATATTTGATGTCATAGGTGCCATCCTGAAGTCTGCCGTTCGCGTCCGTCATTTCCAGAGTGGGCGGCCAGAAGTAGTCCCACTGACGACACGGCATATGTTTCGCATCCCATACGGTGCCGCACTGTACGCCGTTTTTCTGCACCCTGACGTCACAGCGGAGGCCGCGGCGCTTACTCAAACTCATAGCTTCATGTGACGCGAAGCAGTCGTTTGCGTGCTCTTTGCACGCGACGTGCCTTACCTTAACACCAAAGTCAAACGAGTACGCAGAGACGAGCGGTACGTTGTTGGTCGCGATCACCTCTACGTTCCAGCCCTCACCCGGCGGCGGTGACGGTGGCGGCGGAGACGGCGGCGGAGGAGGAGACGGCGGCGGAGACGGTGGGAATAATCCACAACACGTCACTTGATAGCGATATTCCCAATGAGGACTATCTTTGTTGACTTGGAACCGAAATTGTGTCACCGCTTCGTGTGCGTCGCAGCGCACATCATGCTCGGCAAGTGAAACAAACTCTTTAGAAGTATATTTCCATTCGGTTTCAAACGTTCGGCACGCGCCGGGAGTACGTTGCGTGAGACACCTGTACTTGTACCCCATGTCATGGTCATGATTCTGCAGATAATGTGCGTAAGAAATAGCGCTTTTATCGCAGTCCACGTTGTGTTGATCCAACCATCCGACTTCCAACGCCGGCAAATAATGTGGACTGACCTCTCGTTGCTCCGTCGACCCGATGCCGTGCTTGCATTTGAATTCGTAGTACGCCGTCCAATGCGTTGGCTGTTTCAATCGAAATTCTTGTAACGCGCCCCCCTTGCAATTTATGATGTGTTGGTCGAGCCAATACATCTCCCTTTTCCCGACATCCTCGCCGATGGACGACAAGTGCGTGCGCGTGAACGTCGTCAGCGGCGACGATTGAAATTTGCAGCACCTGTAATTGTAACGCCGTTCCTCTGTCTCTGGGCCGGACAATTTGAATTTCGTAAGATACTCGTTGTTATTGCACATAACGTCGAGTTTCCCAAGATCGAACGAATTTGTCAATGTCGCAACCGGTGAGGAGTCGTCGCGACACGAGAGCGGGTGAGCCAGCGTCGTTCCGCACCGATACCAGTATCGAATCATACTACCATCACCGGAGTCTGTGTTTCGGTTAACCACTTCCGCAGGTCCGGGTATGTTTCGTTGCAGCAAAAACGCGACGAGTGGTTTGTCTCCGCAATTGACGTCGTGCTGGTCGAACCAATTGACGTTCTCGTAGCGCCGAAAAGTCGTCGTCCTCGTCACGACGCTCCCAACGTTCACCCCTCGCGCGCACGAGTACATGTACGCCATGTTCTCAT
>Ga0255743_10004312_pt1 | contig 10958 bp, 7 predicted proteins | sample 101ome_19_FD_179950 | JGI IMG/M metagenome (GOLD analysis project Ga0255743, IMG submission 179950) | Coastal salt marsh microbial communities from the Groves Creek Marsh, Skidaway Island, Georgia - 101405AT metaG (version 2) | ecosystem: Environmental > Aquatic > Marine > Intertidal zone > Salt...
TAGAAGAGAAGCTGAGGAGGCTGCCGCTGCTGCAGCTGCCAGAGAGGAAGAAGAGCGTCAGCGTCAAGAACAAGAGGCCGCTGAAGCTCAGCGTAGACGAGATGAAGAAGCGGCTAGAAGAGAAGCTGAGGAGGCTGCCGCTGCTGCAGCTGCCAGAGAGGAAGAAGAGCGTCAGCGTCAAGAACAAGAGGCCGCTGAAGCTGAAGTGCTCAGGATGGAACAAGAAGCTGAAGTGGAGCCGAATATTCCTCCTCCACCTGCTGAAGGAAAAGATCCTAATCTTGCCTTCTGGTCATCGCATGTGAGCCAAGGAAGAACATATTACTACAATTCGCAAACGCAAGAATCAACGTATGAAAAGCCTGCTGGATTTCAAGAACCGGAAAAAGAGAAGAATGAAATGCCCCATGTTGAGTTGTAACGAGTACGGCGCGTAAAACTTTTAGATTATGTATGAACTTCAGTATCACAAAGGGTGTTTCTCTCTATTTTTATGACTAGATTTGTTCTTTACGTCTCTCTCTCGTTCTTTCTGTTTCATTCAATATCTTCACCGCTCACGTTCGGTTGTTCGCCTTCGTTGACAACCATATCGAAATACAACTCGCGTAACGGGGATCCCCACGAAGCGTCTGGTGCAACAACATTTTTAGGTTGAGAACCATCTTCGTATATTTCACCGCTAAACATCTCAGGAACCGGCGGAAAGAGACTGTCGTGTTTTGACGTCGTCGTTCTCATTCTAGGTACCATTTGTCCGACACCATTTGATATGAAACCGCCACCTCCGGTGGGATACAATCTTGGTCGTTTCGCTTTATCAGGCACGGGACGATTGATTTTAAGAGGCAGAGGCGATACGATAGTGATATCATCCTCGTAGCTGACGATATCTTTGTTTTTACCCATCTCTTTCATCGCCGCTGCCGCAGCGGCAGCTTCTGCTGCTGCACGTTTTGTGAGGTCGGTAGCAAACGGACCCCCCTGCACACTCAACGACTCGGATGGATTGACACTCGCCATCATCATAGAAGCACTCGCTGCTTGCGGTTGATGTATTTCGTTTAGAAACGTTGTCGCTAGCGTCGTCCAAAATCCGCCAAATTTACTCAAACTCTCGAGTATTTCTCGCCCATTACCAAAGGTTTGCAAAATATTGCCAAGCGTCTCTTTAATTTTCGAACGCTCGACGATTGCGTTCTTTGCTTTGATCGAAGATGTGCCTAAACTTTTCTTCAACGTTGGTAGAGACGAGATCTTCTGAAGCGCTACCTTTGCGTTTAAAATCGGTTTAAACGCGTGATGTTGCGTGTTTTGTCGCGTATTTATCGTGAGAAACCTGTGATCTTGAAGTTGGTTTCTCTCGTCGTTATCTTTTTGTTGCTTCACGAGCGCCCAGTGATCGTCGACGGCGTTTTCGAGACAATCCCGGGCAGACTTCAACGTCTTTTCCACGGATGCCATTACTTTGTCCTGCGGACGATTTTCGGTTGACGGAAATATCTCGTCAAAAATCGGGATTGTTGCTGTGGTTGCTTCCGCCGTCGCAATCGCAGCAGTAGTCGACACTTTTGTACAGCTCTCTCGTGAACCTTCTTCGTGTTCTGCGGCCAAAAGTCTTCTGTCGCCAAAGACATCTTCGAGATCACCCAAAAGACTCGAATCGTGCTTTTTTATCGCATCCAGTGGGATGTGCTCGTCTGCTAAGAACTGTTTTGCTCTTTGCAACGCCAACACTGTCTTTGTGGAAGGCGCCGTCGGTTTCATCGACCACAAAGCAAAGGCGTCGGAATCGTCAAAATCGTCGACAAAAGCAAAATCGTCTTGCTCTTCTCCTACCCTTTCTACTGCTGCTGCTGCTACTTTCGATTTCTTCTTCTTTCTCGGCGTATCTAGTGACGCCAAGCTTCGTTCGATCGCGCTTTTCTTCTTCAAGGAGAACGCTTCTTTCGTTTTCTTCGGCGTCCAAACTTTCTTCGTCACTTTTTGTGCAGACTTCTTCGCTCCTTTCTTCTTCGGCGGAGTTTTCGTCAAGATCCTCTCTTCGTTTTTTTCTTCTCCTTTCTTCTCGTCTTTATTCACGCTCAGCGTCATCTTTCTCTTCGTCGGCGGATTCTTTTTTTTTATCCCCGGCGAACTCTCCCCCGCGCCGTTTTCGAGCAACCCGACGATATTCTTCTCCACCCCTTTCTTGTTGCCCCCGTTCCCAGCGCCACGCGTTCGCAAAAATGGCCTCTGATGAATCACCCTTTTCCCTATTGTCTTCATCCCAGTCTTCTTCTCGCTCTTATCTCCGTTCCCATTCCCACTCGTCGTTCTCGTTTTGCGAGGATCCCCCAGCGTCTTCTTTGCCGCATCCTTCACCTCCACAAATTTTGGCAATGCTTTTCCTTCTTCTCCAGCGCACGCCAACACCACTTTCATCCTGCACTCTGGACAGGCGTACGCGTCCATCCCTAAAATCGTTTTCGAATCTTCCGCTTTCCTCTCGCACTCGAAGTGGCTAAAGTTGTCGCAATAATCGCAGCCAATCCACATCTCCCCTTCTTTTTCCTCCTCCTCTTTGTTCTTTTCGTCTTCTTTGCGATAGACTTTTTCGCAATGCATGCAACACCATCCTCGTTTCCAGAGCAATCCACACGCGTTGCACAGAGAGACTCTGTGCTTCTGCCCCGATCTCTCGTCTATGCGATCGACCCAGCCTTTGCGCCACATCGGCGTCTCCTTCACACCTGTTATTTTTTGAGAACGCAAAAATGTTACATGTTAGATCAGGTTTAGGTTTCCAAGAAGAAGAAGAAGCGAAGGAAAACTTTTAACAAGCCCGTTTTTGCAGATCTGCGCGAAACGAGAAAGAAAAGACGCACCACACGACGCGCACTGTTCGTGGAAGGCCGTTCGTCTCGTCGGCGCGCTTTTTTTATCCGCGCACATGACGACTTCGGCCCGATCTCCCAACACGCGCCGGCTTTTTTTGTGGTGACCACGTCACAGATATTTTCTTCTTAAAAAGGCAAAAATAGAAAACGAGTGGAGGAGACGCGCCGGGACTCCGAGACGCTGCGCGTAGCTCTCACAATTATACAAAAACGAGCGAAATTAGGCGATCTTTATAGTCATTACAACGTTATGTACTTTTTACGCGTTTACGCGCACTTCCCTCCTTCCACCGGAACGGCGTTCGGTATGTATCCGTAGTCGAGGACCTGGCAAACACCTACGTACACTCCCGCGAGTAACAATAAAAACGCGACGCCTTCCGCGGCGCCGAGCAACGCGAATGGACCCGCCGGCAAACCTGAACCAGTGGTTGACTTTTTGTACGCGGAAGCTCCGAGCAAGCCAGCAACGCCGAGGTATGAAATGCCTTCGATGCCGCCGATGAGACCTCCCGGACCCGCGGGTAATCCGCAACCTATTCGGAGTAAGTGTAAGTGTGTGAGGTGCAAAAATGAAAACTTTCTAGTAAATCTCACCCGTGTTTTTCAACGTAAACAAAGAAACCCCGACTACACAGCAAGAAACCAATCCTCCAATGCCAGCAGCGAGTTCAACCGTATTGCTATTCTCATCCGAAGAAGAGGCACCTCTGACGACGAGAACGTTTCGCCTCGCGATGTTGTTGGATGATGATTTTGCGTGTCGTTTCGCAGAGGAAGAGGTGAAGAGGAAGCGCGTTTGCGACTGGGAGGACGAGGAAATCGAGGACAACGCCATTCGTTGCATAATTAACTTATATATATGTGTGTATATTGTTTGTGCGCGTGTGCTTTTTACGGCGCGTTTCCCCGCGAATGCGGTTTCAGATATTCAGTAACGAACAAAGGAAGCATCAAATTTAGGGTTTCAAAATTCCAGACACGTTTTGCAACATTTTCTCTCGAATTCATCTGCAAATATTCACAACGCAAGAAGAAGAAGAAGAAGAAGAAGAAGAACGATGCTCTCGTCATCACCGACGGCTAAAAAGCTCCTCGCCGCGCTCATCGCTCTGTTCGTCATCCTCCTCGGTTCGTTTTTCGGCGAAACCAGAGCGGCTGGGACGACCGAAGCGGGTAAAGCTTACCTCGCCGAAAACGCTCTCAAAGAAGGGGTCGTCACTTTGCCCAGCGGTCTCCAATATCGCGTGTTGAAATCCGGTCCGAAAGGAGGGCCGAAACCGAAAGTGAACACGCCGTGCTTGTGCCACTATCGAGGAACGACCATCGAGGTATGAAATTCGCGACGCGCGTTTGGTTTTTTGTTTTGCTCTTGTGTACTACTTGCGCGCGAGTTTTTTCACGCGCGATCGGATTTTGCTTTTTGGTGTTTGTGGGTACTGTGCTCTGAGAGCAGGCGAAAGCTTCACAAAACCCAGAGACGGGAGGGTAACATCAGGTGCCTCAGGTACCTGTTCTCATGCCTCAGTACTTGAAAAGCAAAGCTTTCGTTTCGTCCACGTTAACCTTTTACAATTAACATTAACATTCGAACATTCGAACATTTACAGGGCGAAGAGTTTGACTCTTCGTACAACCGCGGCGAACCGACGAAGTTCGCGCCGAACCAAGTGATCAAAGGCTGGACCGAAGCGATGCAGTTGATGTCGGAAGGTGACAAGTGGGAGTTGGTGATCCCGTCCGAACTCGCGTACGGCGATAGAGCGATGGGTCCTCAGATTACGCCAGGCTCCGTGCTTATTTTTGAAATGGAAATCGTGAAAGTTGGCGCCTAAAGCAATTGTTCACGCTTTGAGTCACGCACGAAGCACCTGGTTGCTGAGTTAGTTTGATCATGCATATAGTAAGTAGGTACTGTTGTTAGTGTGTGTAAATGAATATAAAAGCAAAAGATTTGGTATTCATCTTCTCTCTCGTGTTCTTAGTATTGTTATTCTTCAAGTTCGTTAAATATTATATTAAAAAGTTTCATGATGTTTGTTTATAAATAACTCTCCTCTCCTTCTCTCTTTCGCGGTATTTGTTTCGATGACCTTTGTGCGTTTCTCTTTCCTTCTCTCTTTCTCCTTCTCTCTCTCTCTCTCTCTTATAAATATATATACAGTATATACTGTATACACATACTGGTGTATAAATTTCTCTCGTTACCCTTACATATGTTACATCGTCTTTACGCATACCCGGCCATTTTCGCGTTCTTCATAGCGTTCTTGTCCGGTTTGTCGCCACCCGTCATCATGGCAACAAATTCTTCGTAATCAATCAAACCGTCGCCATCTTGATCCGCCATCGCCACCAACTCGTTGACGTCGCCAAAGTTCGCTCTCGCTCCAGGTGGCATCTTATCCAAAGCCATCTTAAACTCCTCGATGGTAATGGACCCGTCACCATCGACGTCAAAGTAAGCAAACGTCTTCTCCATGGCGTCGGTGGAGTGTTGGCTCGCCATCGACAACGTCGCCGCGACAAACTCCTCGTAATCCAACTCACCGTTACCATCGATATCGATTTCGTTCATCAATTGTTGCAACTCTTCAGTGGCAGCCGACGAACCTTTCTTGCGCAAACCAGCTTGTAACTCGGCGATGGAAATTGTCCCCGAGTTGTCCGTATCGAACGATTTGAACATTTCTCTCAAACCTTCCAATTCTTCCGGCGATAACGTCTTCGCCATGGCAACCAAGCCCAACTTTTTGAACTTGGTGATTGCCGCGAACGATTTCAATCGTTTCACGATCGCGTTGTCCAACTTCTTGGCCGGAGCGCCACCCGTCAACCACGGATGATTCAAAGCCTCGGCCGCCGTGATTCTCTTCTTCGGATCTTGCACCAACATTTTACTTATCAAATCCTTCGCGCCGGCAGAAATCGAGCCCCACGGATCTTGCTCTAAATCGTATTCGCCTTTCAAAACCATATCAAAGATGCCATTCTCCGTGGTGGCCCAAAACGGCGGCACCCCGGACAACAAAATGTATAAAATAACGCCGCAAGACCACACGTCCGCAGCCTTGCCGTACGATCGCCTCAAGACTTCCGGAGCGACGTAATACGCGGAACCAACAATCTCGTGGAACACTTGTTCTTCTTGGAAAAATGCGGATAAACCAAAGTCAATGGCGCAGATCTTCGAGTCGTAATCTTTCGACTTCAACACGAAATTCTCCGGCTTCAAATCTCTGTGCACAACCCCCAACTCGTGGCAATGTTGAATCGTTTCCACAATCGTTCGGAAACAATCCGCCGCGTCCTTCTCGGAATACTTGCCTCTCTCCACAATTCTATCGAACAACTCTCCGCCGCACAACAATTCCATCACGATGTACACGTGTCTGGCGCCTTCGTACGCGCCTTCGCACGTCACGATGTTGTCATGTCCGCCCAAGTGATGTAAAATCGAAATCTCTCTTCGCACGTCGTCGATGTCTTCCTTCGACGTCAACTTCCTCTTCGCGATCGCTTTGCACGCGAACTCCTCTCCCGTCTTTTTGTGCTTGATTTTATACGTCGTCCCGAACTGGCCTTTCCCTAATTCTTCGTGGAAGGTGTAAATCTCGTTGATGTCGGAAGTCGTGCGTCCGAGGATGGAACCTTTCTTCGACTTGGCGCCTAACGGGCCGTTGGAGTGGATTTTCACCGATTTCTGTGTTTCGTCGCGAGAAGATAAAGAAGGGTCAGCGTCTTTTTTCTTACGATTTGAGGCAAACACTTATATTTGAAAAGCGCGCGCGCGCGAGAGGGAGAATGCCGGATCGAGTAGTTGACAATTATTAGCATTGGAGGCCGGAATATAATTGGACGCGTTCATTGTGTCGGGGAAAGATAAAAAGAGAGCGAGAAAAAGACAAAACGATGAAACAATGCTCGACGAAACAGCGAATAGTCGAACCTCTCCTTTCGGGGTTGATGCAGCGCAACCCATGATTTACGTTTATGTTTTGCGTTTTGCGCGCGCGCGTTTTGGTCTTGTGACGATGCATAATTGTCCTCTAGATATTTCGGTTTATTTCGGTTTTTAACAATATTTAGGGTTTCACAAAATTCGTCTTGGAAAACTCTTTTTCACTTTTCGGAAACGAGCGACAGAAAAAAATTAAAAGAGATGTTCGCCTCGATATCACCATCGATATCAACACCGACGACGACGAGAACGACGCCTTCTTCTTCGACGAAAAAGAAGAAGAATGCGACAATCGCGCGATGCTGCGCTTCGTGCTTTTTAGCGCCCGATTTGTTTCTCTCGTCGTCGTCGTCGTCGTCGTCCAAGAAGGAGGAGGAGAAGAAGAAGAAGAGGAGGGGTGGTGTTGGTTTCAGAGATGATTTGGATGTTATTCGCAAAAAAGCTTCTTCCTCTCCGCGCGTTGTTGTTCTCAACGCGAAAAGTAGCGATACCGAGAAGCGCGACGATGAATCCTCCTACAGCAACAACAGAGCGATCGACGCGCTGAGATCCAAAGCGGAGAATCCGTGGTCGGTGAACGTGTACCATTCGAAGAGGAAAGAGCACAAAACGAACGAGTTAGGCGACATCGTGAGCGAAGAAGCGAACGATGGGAGCAACATATTGGAGCAGCCCGGGTGGGACGCGGATGGGAAGTTACGGTTTTCAATCATGATCATAAGCGAAGAGTTGGGTTTGACGGAGAAACAAGTGGAAGATAGAGTCGGGCAACTGTTCACGCTTATTCCGGGATTGAAAACGAAAGTTGGAATCATGAAGACGGCGGACTTGGTGAGAATAAGCGCGAGCATTCCCGACGTCTATAAGTCGCTCGTCGCTTTGAAAGACGTGTTTCCGGGAGCGGATTTGCCAACCATGATTACAAACAGACCGTCGATTTTGTTAGAGGACGCTAAGGAGATGGAGAGAAAAGTGAAGCAGTTGAGAGAGGCGTGTCCAAAGTTGAATTGGGACGCGATATTAAGCGACCACGCGTATATTTTTGAGATCAAAAATCCGGGAGCGAACTGTTTGGCGTTGAAAGAAAAACTCGGAACAACTGTGAAAGATTTTGAGATGTACATCGCGAGGAATCCTATGAGTCTGCTCAGCGTTCAAACTGGCGAAGAGCTGCTCGAGTACGATAACGGTAGTTTACGACAGCTCAAAGCAAATTTAGAGGGAACGCCGAAAGCAGAAGGCTGGTAGAATTTAGCTCCGAAACGCGAGAAAATATATAATGATAATGATACCGTGTACCGGTAGGTGTGCGAATAAATTTACAACAATAGTAAGTGCGCTTTAAGCGCCGACTAAAAAAATACTAACAAGGAGCGCATTTCGTTTTCACGAGCTCTTTCAGCTCGTCGATGGTTTGTCTCACCACCATTTTTCGCTTCTCCTTCTCGCACTTGCATCCTTTATCGACGCATCTCAAACAATAAATCAAGCCTCGACCTTTTCGAAACGTGCACTCGCACACGACTCCTGCCCAATTCAAATCGCCAAGGCAAATGCAACAATCCAACTCGTTAAAATCGCAAAATTCTTCCATTTTCACGATTTCGCCGCACCACGGTTTCGCTTTTTCTCTTCTCTCTTCTTCGACTTTTACTCTCTTATCCATTTCTTTCTTAACGGTGTCTTTCCATCCCGGCACGCGATCACATCCGTTCGTGAGCGTTAACAGCAACTGGTCGTGCGCGACGGATTGATACCTTTTATCGCCGACGTATCGCTCCGTGGCGAACGCACCGAAAGGTAACCAATCCACCGGAGCAAAATTCACCGCCTCGGCGCAGTTGTACCCGGTGTTGAATCCAGCGTGATAGGAGTACGGAAACGTGATGATGTAACTCCTCGCGTTTTGTTGGACTCGATACACCGGAATCCCGGCAGCTTTGATTTCTTTCGGTGATAAGATGGTAACCAACGAATGCAATAAATCCGGCTGCGCTTCAAACAAATGCGGTAAACGCGATCGCATCAGCTGCTCAAACTTTTGCGAATACTCCGCCGGGATGCAATACCAAACCTTCGGGTCGCCGAAATGGTGGTAATTGACGCTATAAAAATGGTGGTCTTCCACGTGCCAACAAAACGTAGATAACGTCATTCCGAAATATAACCACGGGACAGTAATGCCAGTCGTTCGTTCGACGTGCGACAGACACGAGCTCGCGTTGTATGGCATTTTTGTCACGTTCCAAGGGTTGTTGGCAAACTTTTTCTGCTCCTCGTCTTTGTGATTGCTCGTAGGCATTCCCGACCCGGTTTCAATCGTGGCTATATCCGCGCCGTAAATGACTTCTATGTTTCGTCCCTCGCTATCTTCTATGATTCTCCAAAACTCTCTCTCCATTTCCGGTATGGAAATATCCTTCACCGGGTTGCCGGTTTTCGCGTCCGAGAAGTATCTCGCCTTGAAATAATCGGAATATCTCTTCATTGTTTCCATCGTGTGCCTCGCGCCGCTTTGGAAACCGTACTGTTTCGTTATTTTTTCTACCTCTTTCTTCACGTATTCGTCTCTTTGTTGCTTTTGTTCTTGATATTTAATTTTCGAAAGCGAAGGTTGGTTTTTCCCGGTCGTTGATGCGGGCGCAGCGCCGCCCATGCGTCCAGCAGATGGCGCAGGAGCAGGAGCAGGAGCGGTTGTTGTTGTTGTTGTCGTCGCCGGCGCCGCCGAAGCCATCCTCCCGCCACTCGCCGTCGCCACCTTTTCACCACCGGCTTCTTTCATCCTCGCCCGTTTCCCTAATCCAGCCGGTCTGTTCTGTAACTCGTTCACGGCTTGAATCCTCGTTCGAAATCGCATGAACTCTTTATTCGGCAAACAGAATTCAGGCTGCCAACTCTTTGGCGGGACGATATTCGCCAACCCAAACTTCTCCGCCTCTGGACGAATCTTATTTATATACTCCAACGGGTCCCCGTTATTCCACTCCTCCTCGGTTGGGAAATACTGCGGGCACGGCGGAATATCTTTCAACCACTCGACGCCTTTTTCCGGCTCGTACCTCGTTCTCACCGGCGGGCCTTTGAGACAGTCGAAACAACCTTCCCGGTCGAAACAGCACTTCTCGCACCCGAATATCTCGTTCGTAGTGAGCGTAGAAACCGTGGGAGGTTTCAACTTCGGCGGATCCGCGTTGTTATTGTTGTTGTTGTTATTATTATTACTCGCTCGCGACGTTTTGTTACCGTTAGCCTTCTTCATGGCGTCTCGTTTTCGTTTTAAGGCTTGCGCCACCATTCGTTTCTTCTCTTCCTCGTCCGCGAAAATCGGTTGCGGAGCGCGTTTTACCGAAGAAGGCGCAGCAGCAGCAGCAGCAGCAGCAGGAAGAGGAGGTTGCGCGCCGGCATCCGACAAAGGCGGCGGCAAAGGCGCGTCTTCTGAAGGATGACCATCATTATCGTCATCCTCTGTCACCGGCATCGCCGTCGACGGCTGCGCCACCGCGCTGCTCATCCTTCCGCTCTCTCTCTTTCCTCTCACTCACTCAACAATGAATGGGCAACAAATCCCACCAAAAATCAAAAGCTCCGCGCAAAAAAACCACCCTCACGCGACCCGTCCGAGTCGCTCGTCCCTTCCTTTTCCCTTCGCCCCGTTCTTCCTCTCTTTAAATTCGAGCCGAAAATGCAACTTTTCAGTTTCGAGTCGTGTTTTTATGCGGCGAATGTTGTGTTGTTCTTCTCTCTCTCGCTTAAATTTTTTTCCCCATGATGAGAGTGCTCTTTTCTCTCTTTTTTTTTTGCTTTTTTCTTTCTTCTCGTTTTGTTTGACCTTCTCTTTTTTTCTCTCTTCTCTCGTTTACACATAACTGACTTTGCGACGACACAAAGAAGAAACGCTCTCTTTTAGTTCTTCACGCACAAAAAGTAAAAAAGAGAACGCACCCCCGATCGCGACAAAACTGCGCTCGCGAATCTCTCTCTCTCTCTCTCTCTCTCGTCGTCGTCGTCGTCGTCGTGCTCGCACGCGTCGTCGGTCGTCGGGAGAAGAAGAAGACGGAAGTTTGAGATTTCTTGTTCTTTGTTTGTGTTTGTATCGCGCGAGGGGGGGGGAGGTCTCT
>Ga0255743_10004326_pt1 | contig 10929 bp, 10 predicted proteins | sample 101ome_19_FD_179950 | JGI IMG/M metagenome (GOLD analysis project Ga0255743, IMG submission 179950) | Coastal salt marsh microbial communities from the Groves Creek Marsh, Skidaway Island, Georgia - 101405AT metaG (version 2) | ecosystem: Environmental > Aquatic > Marine > Intertidal zone >...
AGAAAAACCTTTAAAGAAGACAGGCTGAGGGTTAATAGTTCATCAATTAAAGACTTAAAACTTCAATTTGCTTTTAAAGATCGTGAGAGTTACAACAAGGCTTTATCAAAGTATAAAACAGACAGTCCTGGTATAAATGGGCTCCAGTATGTAATTACAGAAAGACCATCTTCTAATACATTATTGTTGGAATATTCTGATATAGCTCTAAGAGAAATAAGGGATTATGCTGTTGGACAAAACTTGGTTACTCTTAGAAATAGAGTTAATGAACTTGGTGTTTCTGAGCCAATTGTTCAGAGGCAAGGTGCAAATCGAATTGTTGTTCAGCTTCCAGGAGTTCAAGATCCTACAGCTGCAAAAAAAATTATTGGTAAAACAGCAAATTTAGAGTTCCGGCTTGAGGCAAATTCAAGAACATCACCGTTAAGAAAGGAAGAATTTAGTTTTAAGGACAATGAATATGCAACTGCATCTTTGGAAAAAGCTGTTGTTGTAACTGGTGATAGGGTTACAAATGCTAACACTGGTTTTGATGAAGGTGGCTTGTCACAAGTAAATATTACACTTGATATGCAGGGCGGTAGGGCTATGCAAAAAGCAACGTCAGGAAATATTGGAAGAAGGCTAGCGGTTTTATTTGTTGAACAAAAAAGCAAATCAGAACTAATAACGGATGCAAATGGCAACAGCATAATTGAGCAAACATCATATATTGAAAAGAATATTATTAGTCTTGCTACCATCCAGGCAGTTCTTGGAACTAGCTTTAGAATTACTGGAGTAGGTTCACCACAAGAAGCAAGTGAACTAGCTTTACTATTAAGAGCTGGTGCTCTTGCAGCACCAATGAAGTTTGTTGAAGAGAGAACAGTAGGACCAAGTCTTGGTAAAGAAAACATAGAATTAGGAATGAAATCTATTGTTATTGGTTTAACTCTTGTAGTCCTTTTTATGGCTTTTTATTATCGAGTGTTCGGCTTAGCAGCTAACATTTCACTTTTTATCAATCTAGTTTTAATTACTGGAATAATGTCGCTCTTGGGTGCCACTTTAACTTTACCTGGTATTGCGGGTATTGTCTTAACCGTGGGTATGGCAGTTGATGCTAATGTTTTAATTTTTGCAAGAATTAGAGAAGAGCTTAAAGAGAAAGATCCTCAATCAGCTATAAGAGATGGTTTTTCTAGAGCATTTATTACAATTCTTGATGCGAATATTACAACTTTAATTGCTGCGCTTATTTTATATGTTATTGGTACAGGCCCAGTTAAAGGCTTTGCAATAACTCTTTCAATTGGAATTATTACCTCTATGTTTACAGCAATTATGTGTACTAGGGCAATAGTAAATCTTGTATATGGCAATAAAAACATTAAGGAATTAAAAATATAATGAATTTTAAATTTCAATTTATGAAATATAGAAAGTATGCCGGGATGGCATCGCTCATTATTTTTTTAGCTTCAGTGCTTTCACTTTCTTTTCGTGGCCTTAGTTTAGGACTAGATTTTAGTGGTGGAACGTTAGTCGAAATAACCTATGACAGTCCTGTAAATTTAGAATCAATAAGAGATACTCTGGTTGCAAACGGTTTTGAAGACTCTCAGGTGGTTAACTTTGGAACAAATTTAGATGTACTTATCAAGGTAGCTGATCAAAACGGCAATAGTTCTATCGGCGACTCTGTTTATAGGTTGCTTATTGATAATGGCTTTGTTGGAGAGCTTAAAAGAGTTGAATTTGTTGGACCTCAGGTTGGAGCTGAATTAAGAGATCAAGGCGGTCTTGGAATGTTAGTAGCCTTATTTATGATATTGATGTATGTTGCTTTCAGATTTCAGTATAAATTTGCCTTAGGTGCTGTTACAGCATTAGGCCATGATGTTGTAATTATATTAGGTTTATTTTCTATCTTTGCTTGGGATTTTGATCTAACAGTATTAGCAGCACTTCTTGCTGTAATTGGTTATTCTTTAAATGACACTATTGTAGTTTCAGACAGAATTAGAGAAAACTTCAGAACTCAGAGAGAAATGGAACCTCAAGTAATGATTGACTTATCTCTCAATCAAACTCTAGGAAGAACAATTGTTACATCATTAACAACTTTACTAGTCTTATTTGCATTATTTATATTTGGTGGAGAAATGATAAAAGGCTTTAGTCTTGCATTAATACTTGGTGTATTAGTTGGTACATATTCATCAATATATGTGGTTGCTAATATGCTAATGTCACTTACATTGATTCAAGATGATTTAGCTATACCTGAACCTGAAGGCGCAGATTTTGATGAGCTGCCCTAAATAGTAAAATAAGGCTTTACTGATTTTAGTATTGATTTATAAACTTTTGGCGAAGAGCAAATAAAATGATCACTATCTAAATATTTAGGGTCACCACTAAAGTTACTTATTAGCGCTCCTGACTCCTGAGCAATAAGTAGACCTGCTGCTACATCCCAAAGTTTTATTCCATACGCCCAAGTAGCATCGATTCTTCCTGATGATATGTAAGCAAGATCTAAAGCAATGGAACCAGAAGTCCTTATAGATAAATCTTGATTAGCAATTTCTTTATAGGTTTTATCAAAATCATATTTGTAATCTTTTTTATTATTATCATCTTTAAAAAATGAAACCATGGAGTCAGATAAACCTTGTTGCTTGCTCACTCTTATTTTCCCATTATTTAAAGTTGCACCAGAGCCCTTAGAAGCACAAAATTCTTCTCTTCTGATTGGATCAATAATAACCGCTGTAGTTGGAACTTCATCCACAAGAGAACATAAGGATAAAGCAAAATGAGGGTATCCATTGATAAAATTTGTTTCCCCATCAATTGCTTTTAAAACCCAGGTAATATTTGAATTATTAATCTCTGAACCAGAGTCAGCACCTAAAAAATTATCTTCAGGATAAAATTTTCTTATTTCATCAATAACAATTCCTTCAACCCTTCTAATAATTGCTTTTAAATAACCATCAGGACCACCTTTGGATGTATCCAAGTTGTGCACTTTTTTTACTGCAAACTCAAGTTCACTAGCACCTTTTCTAGCGGCAATTTGGTTAACATTTAATAAAGCTTGTATTGACATGTCGCTATTGTAATGGAAATGGAGATAATAGGCATATATGAGTTTCAAAAGTAATTTAATTAACGTTGTTTTGGTGGAGACATCGCACCCGGGTAATATTGGTTCTGTTGCTCGAGCTATGAAAACTATGGGTCTTTCAAGTTTGTCTCTAGTTAATCCAAGAAAATTTCCTTCTGGTGAAGCCAATGCGCTATCAGGTAATGCTGGAGATGTTTTAGAGAATGCAAAAGTCTTTAATTCAATTGAAGATGCCATCAAAGATAGTACTTTTGTTTATGCTACTTCATCTAGAAGTAGAACCATTCAATGGCCAACAGTCCATGCAGAGGAGGGCGCATCTATAATTAACTCTCAGGTTACATCAAATAAAAAAGTGTCTATTTTATTTGGACGTGAGGATAGGGGTCTTACAAATGATGAACTTCAACTTGCAAATACTCATATTGAAATTCCTGCAAACCCTGAATACCCAGTATTAAATTTAGCAATGTCTGCACAAATAGTATGTTACGAAATTTTTAAATCTCATTTTAATCAAGAGCCAAGAGATTGGCATGACTATCCAGAAGTGGATTCTGAAAATCTCCAAATGCTAATAGATCATTTTATTGAAACAGCAGTTAGTATCGATGTTATCCATCCAGAAAATCCAAAAAAGATTATTTCAAGAATTAAGCGAATGTTCTCAAGGCTTCATCCAGATGAAATGGAAACAAGTTTTATGAGAGGGTTTCTTGCTGCGATAAATAAGAAGCTAAAATAATAACTAATTACTTTGCTAATTGCTTCTGATTCCATATAATACGTCTCGCATCACGTCCCGTTCGTCTAGAGGCCTAGGACACCGGGTTTTCATCTCGGCAACAGGGGTTCGACTCCCCTACGGGATGCCAATTTACTAAGAAGCCCACAGTAGTGGGCTTTTTTTGTAACAAAAGAAGTAATTAAATTAATTAATTCTTAATACAATATATTTTATAAAATATAAATATATAAAATTTGTATATAAATTGTTCTTTTGTTAATATTTAAGAATCGTTCATCCCTAGGGGGACGGAAGTAGTCGCAAGATGAAGGAACGCATTATCATCGTTCATCTCGAAAGAGACGGAAGTAGGTAATGGTACCGAAGGAACGCATCTTTTTAAAAGGAGATGTTATGAATGGATTAAACATTCAAAAAAAACAATACACACCTAAGTTAGGTAGTAATGTTATGTTGCAGATAGCAATTAACAAGCTAAATTACAACTTACGTACTCAAAATAAAACAGAGCATAAGTCTAAACCTAAGAAGGATGTATTTTTTCCATACTATCTATAAATAGTTCGGAAGAAAAAGAGAGCTAATTCTTAGCTCTCTTTTTGTTTATGTTAAATAAATTGACTTAGCACTAAATAAGAATTAAAAAATATAGATGAGGATCTCTAATGTTTAGGTATTTATTACTATTTATATTTTTTATATCAACTTATATTCAATCAGATGTAAATAATGCAATGATTGAAATCTATGAAACTTCGCACAATGAAGGTTTAATTAAGATTGTTGTAAAAGATAATATTGATATTAAAGGTAAAGTTACATCAGCTGGGTCCTTAGCTTTATCAAATAATATTGCAAAAAAAAATGCATTTATCGTTGAAAAGCTAATTAATTCTAATTATCACATTTATGGAAAAGCTAATCTTTCTGAATGGGCAAATTTTAGGTCAATAAATTCTGTTAGCGGTTGGTCAAGTATAAATGGACAAACTACACATCCAATCAACAATAAATATAACCCTTGTGGTTCTAGTTCTGGTTCTGCTGTTGCTGTCGCAACTGGTATTGTTGATATAGCAATAGGAACTGAAACTAATGGATCAATTTCATGTCCAGCTTCAGTAGTTGGAATAGTTGGTATGAAGCCTACTTTAGGGCTTGTTAGCAGATCAGGAATAATTCCTATCGCTGATTCTCAAGATACTGCTGGACCCATGGGTAATTCGGTAGAAATAGTTGCTAAGACTCTTCAAGTTATCTCAGGACCAGATCCAATGGATATAAAAACTCAACTTATACCAAATAATTTTGATTTTAATTTTGTAGAAAATATAAAACAGAATAATTTAAATGGAATACGTTTTGGTCTCTTAAACTCTGGCTTTGATAATAAATATGGCAAAAGATTTTTAAATCAATTAATTAATGATGTTAGTAAGCTTGGTGGAGAGATTGTTTTAATTGAGGATAATAGAGAATATCCTTCGGAGGAAGAATACTTAGTTTTACTATATGAATTTAAATATGGGTTAGAAAGTTATCTTGCAAAATCAACAGAACACAAAAAAACTCTCGAAAAAATCATTGATTTTAATAATGAAAATTCTGAAAAAACAATGCCTTTTTTTGGTCAAGAAATATTTTATGCTTCTTTAGATGCTGCTAAAAAACATGATGAATATATTGCTGCAAAGAATGTTTTAAAGAAGGTTACAAATCAAACTATTACTTTAATAGATGAATATCAAATCGATGCTTTTATTGGTCTCACAAGAGGCCCAGCATGGAAGATTGATTATGAGGGTGGAGATGGAGCTGCTATTGCAGACGGATTGTCTTTTGGAAATGGTGGATATGCTGCTTTTGGGGGATTGCCTCATATAACTATTCCTTATTTTAAAATTGATAATTATCCAGTAGGCATATCTATAATTGGTAGACCTTGGTCGGATAAAGAAATAATTGGTTTTGCTGCAGCTCTAGAAAAATAGACTATATTAGTAAAAAAGGAGTAAATGATGGAAAAAGTTTTAGTCACAGGTGCAACAGGATATATTGGGCTTCATTGTATTGATCAGTTATTAAAACAGGGATATGCAGTTAACGGATCTATTCGATCACCTGAAAGAGAAGAAGAAGTTTTTCAAGCTCTTCAAAAGAATAATACCTCTACTGAACATTTAAATCTTTTTACTTTTAACTTAACTGATGATGAGGGATGGGACGAGGGTATGGCTGGTTGTGATTATTTATTACATGTTGCTTCACCAATCTCAATTTCTACTAAGGACGAGGAATTTTTTGTCGGGCCAGCAGTAGCTGGAGTAAATAGAGCTATGAAGTTTGCTCAAAAACACAACGTAAAAAAAGTTATTTTAACTTCATCTGTAGCTGCAATTTTTGAAACTACTGTTTTAAAACAATATTATGATGAAAGCGATTGGTCAGACCCAAATAAAAAAACAATTAATTATTATGCAAAGAGCAAAACTTTAGCAGAAATGGCCGCATGGGAATATATCAAAAAAGAAGACAATCCCTTTGAGCTAGCGGTAATTAATCCAGCACTAGTAATTGGTCCATCATTATCAGGAGACTTAGGTGAATCAAATAAAGCTATTGAAATGGTTGTTACTGGCAGAATGCCTGTTTCGGTTCCTTTGCAGTTTGGTTATGTTGATGTGCGAGACGTAGCTACGGCCCATATTTTGGCAATGCAAAATGCAGAAAGTAATGGAAAAAGATTTGCCTTGTCTGAGAAAGATTTATGGTACAAAGACGTCGCCAAGCTTCTCAGAGAAAATGGATATAAGAAGGCTCCTAAAATAAATATTCCTGCATGGATAACACCAGTTTTAGCAAAATTTAATGAAGAGCTAAAATTTTCCTTACCATTTATTGGAAGGATCAGAAGTGTGAAATATGCTACCAATGCAAAAGATATTCTTGGTTGGAGTCCACGACCAGCTGAAGATTCTATATTAGAAGTAGCTAAACAAATACAAGACCTAGATAGAGCTAAATAATTCCTGGAATAATAGCTTTTCTATTTTTAGGATAGTCTGGAAATTTATTTTGATACCATTTGTGGTGTGCAAATGCTCTTGGAACTAGATTAGCAATTGTCCATAAAGCAAAAACAACCCCTGAGATACTCAAAGTAAGAATAGCCCAACCTATCCATTCAATAATTTCACCAAAATAATTAGGCGATGATATATATTTGTGAAGAAATTTATTGGGCATGTGATACCCAGGTCCATTTTCTTTTCGCATAGAAATTATTAAATAATCAGATTTAATATTAATAAACATACCAATAAAAAATATGATTACTCCTATTAAAAATGCTGTACTATCAATCCAGTTTTCAGGATACTCAGTAAAATAATAGATTCCAATAGCTTGAACGTTTACATTAATTATATTGAAGAAAAATGCAGATGCAGCAATACTTATTGGCATTTTTGGATTAGTTAAGTCTATTAAAAATGGGTAAATAAAAGATCTGTGCACATAGTGCATTAACCAAAGCAAAAGAAAAACTTCATGAACAACTAGCAACTCATCTCTTAATAAAAAACCATAGATAACCATTAAAATTACACATGGCGATTCCATAATGACCCAGCCAGCTCTGGCTGAAATGCTTTTGCCCCAACCTTGCTGCATGTGACGACCGTAAGGAGCATTTACAAAAAATAAATATACAAAAGTAATAGCAGCTACTAGAACCCAAAAAACAATAAAATAATTAAAGTAATTCATTACAATTCATATGAAAAAAGTTATGTAAATTTTTCAACATATTTAAGTTTACAGGTTAACCATGAAATCATAAACTCTATTGAGGAGGCATTTAATCATGGAAACAAAAAGCTACGATTTTGTTATTTTGGGAGCTGGTTCAGCTGGATGTGTTTTAGCAAACAGATTAAGCTCAAACCCCAACTTTAAGGTATGTTTAATCGAGGCGGGCTCAAAAGATAATGATATTAGATTAAAAGTCCCACTTGGTTTTGCTTTTTTAGGGGGAGCTAGTAGTTATAGTTGGAACTACAATACGGTTCCACAAACAGAATTTGAAAAAGTTTCAATAACTGAGCCCGCCTCATCTGTAGTTGATTCTGCTGGAGGTGTTCATGAGGTTGAAGCAGAAGTTATGGAGCACAGAAGGGGCTTTCAACCAAGAGGAAAGACTCTTGGTGGTTCAAGTTCTATCAATGCCATGTTGTATGTAAGAGGTCATCAGTGGGACTATGATCATTGGGCAGAACTAGGTAATGAAGGTTGGTCATTTGAGGAAGTTTTACCTTATTTCAAGAAATGTGAAAACAATGAAATTTTTGATAATGATTATCACGGTCAAGGCGGCCCACTTAATGTTGATAAAATTAGACATAAAAATAAAATTGTTGATGATTTTGTTAAAACAGGGTCAAGTATTTTTGGACATAACGAAGACTTTAATGGTGAAAGTCAAGAAGGCATTGGCTATTATCAAACCACTCAAAAAAATGGTAAAAGATGTAGCACTGCAAAAGCATATCTAGTGCCTGCATTAGAAAGAGATAACCTAACAGTCTTTACTGATACTAATGTTAACAAAATAAATATTGATGATGGTAAAGCAACTGGCGTTCATTGCATTAACGCTGAGGGAAATGAGTTTTTTATTGAAGCTTCTAAAGAAGTTTTATTATCATCTGGAGCTTTTGGCTCACCTCAAATTTTGCTTAGATCAGGCATTGGTCCAGCAGATGAAATATTAAAACATGGCATTGAGCATAAATTAGAATTACCGGGCGTCGGAAAAAATCTTCAAGATCATATCGATTATGTAACTGTACATAAATATAAATCAATTAAACTTTTTGGTTTCTCAATTGGAACTTTATTTTTTAAATACCCATATGAATTATTTAAATATTTTTTAACCAAAACAGGTATGTTTACCTCTACAGTTGCAGAAGCAGGTGGGTTCATAAGATCAAGGAATGATATTGATATACCAGATATACAGTTGCATTTTTCACCAGGAATGATTGTTGATCATGGTAGAGAACATATGTGGGGAACGGGAATAAGTTGTCACACTTGTTTACTTCGTCCTAAGTCAAGAGGTGAGGTAACACTAAATTCAGCAGATCCTTTTGATGATCCAAGGATAGATCCAAAATTTTTATCCCACCCGGATGATGTAAAAGATATGGTTGCTGGCTATAAAAAAATGATGAAAATTATGAATAAAGAGCCTGTCGCTAAATATACAAGTAAGCATGTCTTAAGACCAATTGACTTAGACGATGACGAAGATATAGAAAAAGCAATAAGAGAAACAGCAGATACAGTCTATCATCCGGTCGGAACATGCATGATGGGAAGTGATGATATGGCAGTGGTCGACAGCAGTCTAAAAGTGCATAATATTGAAGGCCTGCGAGTCGTTGATGCATCAATTATGCCAACTTTAATAGGTGGCAATACCAATGCTCCAACTATTATGATTGGAGAAAAAGCTTCAGATATGATTATAAGGGATTGGTCATAGGTGATAAAAAATGTTCTTTTATGTATATTATTTTCTTCAAACCTCTTGATTGCTGAAGTAATCATTGATGTGAGAACTTCGAAAGAATTTCAATCTGGCCATTTAGAAAACTCTATAAATATTGAGTGGCAAGATATCCTAAGTATTTCTAGCAATATCGAAAAATCAAAAAAGATATATCTATATTGTCGCAGCGGTAATAGATCGCAAAAAGCAACGGAGATATTATCTCAAGCAGGTTTTCTTAATGTAGAAAACTTGGGAAGTATCACCCAAGCAAGCGAAAAACTTAAAGTTAAAATTATTAAAAAAGATATAAGCTAAGATTTATATATGAAGATAAGCAACATCTTTAATTCACTTAAACCTAAAAAAATTGCTCAACCTCAAAAAAAAATTATTTCCTTCGACGGTGGTGGTGTAAGAGCAATAGCTGGAATAGTATTTTTAAAAAAACTAGAAGAAGAAAGTGGTAAAAAAGTTGCTGATTTATTTGATATGTTTATCGGTACAAGTGCTGGCGCATTAAATGCTGCATGTTTTGCGTGCGATGGTTTAAGAGCTGATGAAGTAAAACAATATTGGTCAAAAGATTACTTAGAACAGATTATGGAGACGTCTTTCTTCTGGGATCAAGCATCTTTAATTCAGGCCAGACCAAGGTATGAAAATAAAGGCAGAATAGAGCTCTTAAAAGATTTATTTGAAAATAAAAATATTAGTAGCACTAAAAAGCCACTCATAACATTGTGTTATGACATAGAAAAACGTGAACATGTAATTCATTCTTCATACAAAACTCCTGATATAAGTTTAGTTGATGCAGTTTGCGCATCAAGCGCAGCGCCTATGTATTTTCCTACCCATCAAATTAGCAATGGCTCCTGGATGATAGATGGAGGAGTTGTTACTAATAACCCATCCCTTATTGGTTATGTTGAAGCTAAGAAATTTTTCGACACAGAAAGCATAAAAGTTCTAAGCATAGGCGCTGCACTAAATAAAAATAAAATTAAAGGATCAAGTTCATCAAAATGGGGAGGTGTTGGCTGGTTAAGAAATGATATTATCGGCATGGTTCTTGATTCTGAAATTCACAATAGTATTGCTGAGAATATTATTGGCAATAATTACCTAAGAATAAACTCACCGCTTGGTGATATCAATAGAATGCTCGATGATGCATCGGAAGAAAATATTGAAAAAATTCACCGTCTTGGTCTTTATTGGTGGGAGTTATATGGCAAAGATGTAATAAAGTTTATAAATGATTAATTTTTTTACTTTTTTTACTTTTATTGTTACTTTTAATGTAAGATACGTTTTTTTTATTAATCATTAAAATATGAACATATACGTTGGAAACATATCTTGGGGCATGACTGACCAAGATTTAGAAAATCTTTTTGCCGAACATGGTACTGTAACATCTGCAAAAATTATCACTGATAGAATGACAAACCGATCAAGAGGTTTTGGCTTTGTTGAAATGAGTGATGGTGGAGAAGG
>Ga0255743_10004342_pt1 | contig 10901 bp, 16 predicted proteins | sample 101ome_19_FD_179950 | JGI IMG/M metagenome (GOLD analysis project Ga0255743, IMG submission 179950) | Coastal salt marsh microbial communities from the Groves Creek Marsh, Skidaway Island, Georgia - 101405AT metaG (version 2) | ecosystem: Environmental > Aquatic > Marine > Intertidal zone >...
TAGTATTGATGAAGCTTCTGTAGTGTAGTGGTCATCACTTTGGACTTTGAATCCAACAACCCAGGTTCGATCCCTGGTGGAAGCTTTCACCCAGCCTTAGCTCAGTTGGAAGAGCAACTGACTGTAGACATTTAAGTCTAAAATAACTGCTGATATCAGTGGGTCACTGGTTCGAATCCGGTAGGCTGGATCTCCCCTAGCTCAATTGGAAGAGCACACGGCTGTTAACCGTGGGGTACTGGGATCGAAACCCAGGGGGAGAGTTTCTCTTTTTTTCCGTCCTAGCTCAATTGGAAGAGCACACGGCTGTTAACCGTGGGGTACTGGGATCGAAACCCAGGGGTGGAGACTTTTGCATCTATGGCCAAGTGGTAAGGCGTCTCTTTAGTAAGGAGAAGATCGTGCGTTCGAACCGCACTAGATGCACAACGGGGTGGCGCAGTGGTTTAGCGTGTCGGGCTCATAACCCGAAGGTCAGATGTTCGACTCATCTTCCCGTTATTTTTAGAATCTATCAAGGTTGTAAAAATAACTTATCATTCACTATTATTGGTGGTGCATCTAAAACCTCAACTTCTCCTATTCTTTCATTTTGTGTAGGTTTTACATGTACGATACGACATTCTTTGGTGCTCACTATGTTTTGAGGAACAATTATTATTGGTTTGCATAACAAGAGATACATTTAATTTAAGCTTCGATAATTTTATGTTGTCCAAAATAATTTCTTTGAGCCATCAAAAAGTTCATTGATGTTCTTCTTTGATGCTTGAAATCAAATTGTGTGAGAGCAGCTTGAACTGCTGGACAAGGAATACCCACTTTTGCACAGTGCATGACAAACAAACGAGCGTTATCGACGGTTTCTTCCATAACTTGATATAAATCGGTGCCAATCATAGGACACTCGATAATTGTACCCTTTGACCAGGCCTTTTCGACACGGTTCTTTTTAATGTTTCTGGTGCCCATGAGATCGTAACCTTCTGAGAGAGAACTTGCAAAAACGAAACGAAGTGTGTTTAGAGCAATAATTCTATCATAAAAGATATTTGTCTTTTGTGATGTTTCTAGACACTTTGTATATGAACTTGTCATTCGAGCATTAAGTGCAGAATTTATCATTGGTGTTGGAATATCATACTCCAAACCAACTTGTGCACACCACCGCCCAGTTTCGTTCATTTGTGCGATATCGGAAATCTTATGGATTTCATATTTTTTCAATACATCGATAGCTGAATTTATAAGAAACCCATCAATGTCACTACCGTAGGCATCATTCATGATGTCTAACATAGTTTTTTGATCTTGGTTACAATAAGAATAGACATCAGCCATACCTTGAAGCATACCATATTCTACGCCATTATGAACCATTTTTGTGTAATGACCGTGACCGAAATCATTACCCATATATGTAACATTATTGCAAAAGGCTTCGAAAAAGTCCTTGTTATTTTCGTACGCGCGTCTCGTACAACCAAGCATTAGAGCTGGACCATGGAGTGCACCTTTGGCACCACCCGAAAGACCAGCACCAATGTAACGAACACCCCGGGCGGCGAGGTATGCTCCCCGACTTCTTGATGTTCTATAGTATTCATTGGAACAGTCAACCACAGTATCAAGAGGGTCGAGTGTTTTCAGCATGTGTTTGATAACGTAATCACTCGTTTCTCCTGGCGGAAGAGTTGTAATGATTGTCCGTGGTTTTTCCATCCTTGAAAGCATTTCACCGATATTGGTGTGACCTCGAATACCAAGACCCCTTTTCATGAGTTCATCAACCTTTTCAGAAGTTCTGTTATATACATGAACATCCGTTTTTCTTTGGATGTTGAGGGCCAGGTTTTGTCCAATGGCACCAAGTCCGATAATTCCATAAGAAGACATAATTCTCTCTACAGTCTTATACCTCTATAACTTTATCTGTGTTTCGTTTCCAACCTCGCATGCTTATTTCATTTGGCTCACACCACGGATAAACATCTTCACCAATGAAGTTTATGGCTTCCATACCAGATTCGATACATTCATTACAAGTATCAATACTATCATCAATAATGAGACCAATATTGAGTGCACGGCAGATGTCAACTTTCTTAATTTCATTTTCGGTGAAACTATTCGTAAGAATCACATCGTCAAAAATACCCGGAAAATAACGGTCAATCCACAACTCTGTAGTTTCACGGACGATATCTTGACGTCCAGTTACAATATACATCTTGTCAAATACATGACGATAGTTTTGCATGGCTGGTTGAGAACCATTAATTGGTTTCAGATAAAGGAAGTCTTTTGAACGATAAAATTTGTGGAGGATTTCTTGAGATTGTTCTTCTGTGCAATTAAAAATTTCTCTGTACAAGTATTTGTATTTTGGTTTTGTTGGTAAGGCAACACCCCTCCATTTGGCCATTGGTTCGAGTAGATTTACAAGTACCTCATCCATATCAACTGCAACCCTAGTGTTCATTTAATTTTACTATATATTATTCATAGTCGCGAATTGCCACACCCACTGGAAATCTCGGAACGCCGAGAGCAGTTAGATTTTGGAAACGAACTGTGAGCTGACTTCCAATGTATTGATTTCTTTCGCGGTAGTATCTCTCCCTTTCCTTGATTGTCCCCTCGGGTTTCACCGTAAATTCGTGTCCAGTTGCCGTCTTACACACCCATACAACAGCATCCGCATCCCTCCCATGGCCCGTTTTAGCACCCACAATTTCATACTCCTCAGTTTGAAACTCCTTGAACTTGAGAAGATAATTACTTCTCTTCCCAATTTCATATATACTTGTCGATTCACGAATCATAATTCCTTCGTGACCCTCGTCGACAAATTTAGAATGTAACTTGGGTATTTCGGATTTCGTTTCGACTAACATTGTCTCAACGGTAGTTTTTGTCTTATCTGCCATGATCCGCTGTCTTTCTGCAAATGGAAGATCTGGCTTTTTCGTGTTGAAATAATCAAATGCATAAAATGTCAAGTTTTGTGGATTCATTTTAAACATACTCGTAATCTCTTCAAACGACTTGTTTGGAGCATAGCATTCGCCATCCAACCATTCACCGTCTTCAAGTTTTTCTGCAAGATATTCAACACCTTTTACAATTTTACCAGTCCTTGAAAAACATCCATTTTTTGAAATAAGGAGACGAACACCGTCTATCTTGGGTTGAACATAGAATGGTTCGTGAATATACTTTTCACGATCCTCCCACTTATTGGCCAACATCGGAAGAATTTGAACAACTTTAGTCTTTTCGTTATTCCACATAGTCTTTGCACGTGTGAGCGCTTTTTCATAACCAGTTTTTACATTGGTCCTCGACTCAATAACTTTTTCACTCCCAACCATCCCCGATGTTTTCACAATATCGGCGGTACCATCGCTAAGTTCTTCGACACGGATGTCAGTAAATCTTTTGCGACCGTTTTTGTCTTCTCTAATAAGGCGTTCCATTATATGTATAAATAATTTCTCAACTTTAAATAGATGTCTTCACTGCCAGTTGTAAATTATGGTAGAATGGAACGACTTAGGCCTCCAGACCGCAGTTACGTGAAAATGGACGCGAACACGATTTGTATAATCTTTATTATATTATGTATATTGGGTCTTTACAAAAGGGCTATGACTATTAGTCAATCGCGTGAGCGATCTTATACTTTAGACATTTTGATGCCGACAAAAAGAGGTCTTTCTTCATCAGTTTCTTAAACTTCTTTTCCGGAATCTCCGTCTTGGTCATGTACATTTTCTTGAGAGCATTCATAAACTTGTCACAACTTTTCATCTCATTTTTGAGATCTTGGTATTTACCCCAAAAATCTGTGCTCAATTGGTGAATCAGAAGGTAGGCATTTTCGCCCATGCGACGTTCTGAACCACCGAGGAACATAAAAGTAGCTGCAGAGCAGCAAGCCCCTTGTGCAACGGTGGTAACCTTGACACGAGACTTTTCAAGAACATTCTTGAGAGTAAAACCGGAGAACATATCACCACCTTCACTCATAATGTGAATGCGGATCTCCGGTTCATAACCAATGAGGTCAGCCTTTTGTTTGAGAAGGTGAGTCTCCAACTTTCGGAAACTATCAACAAATTCGAGGGTGTTTTCCGGGGTAATTTCTCCATAAAAATGAATTTCGTTGCCGATAGTCTTGGTAACCTCTGGTTCTTCTTCCTCACCAAGGACCTTTGGACCTTTGTTGTCCAAGGCTCCGGTCAGAATATTTTCAAAGATCTTTTCGACTTCTTTCTGTGATGGCATTTTTCAATGCTTTCTTTACTCTTGTCACGTCTCTTTGTTTTAACTTACTTCCAACTGCAAGATGATTCATAACATCGAAATCTTGTGGACTTAAGTCATATTCTAGCATTTTTTCTACATTTCCATTCTCCGCATACTTTTTGATGAGACACAGATGATCTATCGTTATATGACTCGGCGCCTTTCTTTGTATTTCTGTAAACTTTTTGAATCTCATTTTATAATTACCATATTTTGTCCAACAACTTCCGGGTCTCACATTATCTTTCACCAACTTTTTACCTAAACAACTCTTTGGTATGACTAGAGCATTCAAACAGAAATATGGTGTAAGATGCCAACTCCCATTTGAATATATTGCTGTGTCTACTACATCCGCTTCGGAGAAACCATGAGCTGCTCGTCTAAAATCAATACCCTCAGAATCTAAATAGTTTTCTTGAAATATATCCCAAATATGCCCATGTTCTTCTACGTGTTCGTATACTTTCATTGGAACATCGGTACACAATAAACTTGCAATAAAATCCTTTGGTGACAGAAAGGTATCCTTTTCATCATGACCTTCCAAATACGTAAAAAAATCTCGTATATTACCATCGGCCAGAATAGCTGCATGTTTAGCCTTTTCGGAATTGTCATCGGTGAGTAGTAATAATTTTTCTGGTTTGTGCTTGGGTATAAAAATGATTTCAAAATTTGGGTACATACACATATTCACAGAAGTAATAACAAGACCACCACGAGTTAATTTTTCGCCATCTGAAACCCTCTCAACGAGTCCCTTAAAGTCGTTATCATAATCTTCTATGAACGCATGTCTCGGAGCATTTTTTATAAATGTCAGGAAATGTGATTTGTTACTCAGGTGTTCCTTTTGTATTTCAACACTGTTTGAATCATTCAATACACTATTTAACACATATGTCTTTCCAACACCTATACTCCCACATATAAACACATTCTTACCTTGACGAATGTACTTCTTCAAGGTTTCAATCTGTTGCGCGTGAATTGTGTCGACGGACTCTTCTTTTTTTTGTTCGATAATTTTAATGAAAGAATCCATTGATGATCTTACTAATCAAGCCATAGATTTAGTGCTTGAGAATGACGCACTACATGAACGTATCGTAAAACCTTTAAAAAGGAAAATTTTACCATATGTTGCTTGCAGTCTTTTAACTAATGTCGCAATGTTTATTCTTCTTATCTACCTTGCTCGACGTCTGTCGGTTCTTCAGAGACCACTGATTTAAGTTCCTCCTCTTCATCCAATTCAGATTGCATTTCCTCAAGGATCTTAGTTCTCTCATTGTATTCGTCTTTTGACTTTATGAGATCGCCAATTCCACCAAGAGGACCCTGTTTTGTTACTTCACCTACGACACTTGAACCTCTTCTTGATGGAATATTTGTAAAACCAGGCAATCTCAACTTTGGAATTGCTCTGACATCTAGGATCTCTGGCTTGGTGAAGATATTGTCAAGTGGGTATTCCTTTTCAAACTCTACCAAAATAACCGCAGGGACTGTTGGTGATTGCTCAATGAGACGATCATATTCAGTCTTACAGTTATTCACAAAGTCCAAACCATCTTGATTACGCTCTTCACGGGCTAAGGCTAAGGTAAGTCTAATATTTCTAGAGAGGAGACCGTATGAGAGAGCCGCCGCCTTGTGGTTCTCCATCAACTCATTGATCTTCAAGAATTGCATAATTGTCGCAATAAGACCAGCAATAAGGTTGAGACCACCGATCACAGATGGAACCATACCTCTCACAGATTCTGGAAATTGTTCTTGAGCAAAGTTGGCGGTACCAGTCAAAGTTGATAGCACAATGACAGGCAAAGTAAAACGCATACTCAATTTTTTGTACATAAGGAACGCCCTGTGATGCATGTATCTGTAGCACCCAGACGCCTCACCCCACTGTCTCAATATACTTTCATGTTGCTCGTTCCAACTGTCACGTCGGTGCTCGAGCTCCTTTTGTTTGATCATTTGGTCGTCAAAAATTTCTTCGCTCATTTTATAATAGATGAACATAATATTCTGGATTCATCTGGTTTTCCTCATTGCCATTCTCGTGGTTCCTTTCACAAATGACGTGAGAAACTTGGAGTTTTACTCCATACTTATCCCATTCTTGTTCTATCATTGGTCGGTCAATGATGATACGTGTGCCCTTACGCAAATGGAGATGGCTGTTACAGGACAACAAAAGGAATCGACTTTTATGCATAGAGTCGTCAGTCCTATATACAAGATGGATGATAACGAAGTTAACAATTTGACGAAGACTATATTTTTCATGCTTTGGGCACTTGTTCAATACAGACTTGGTCGGTTTGACACATTTATCAATGATTTGAAATTGATGATGTCTGGTAAGATGCCCAAACCAATATAAAGTTTTGAAGTGTAATCACCATATAACAAAATGGAAGCTATTCTCGATATCAAGCAGCAAATTGAGGTCCTCGAGAAATCGAAGGAGTATCACTATGAGAAGTATCTCAACAATATTGCCATCATTGATGAGAAAATTAGTAGAGTTGAAAAACAAATTGAACGAACAAAGTCACAAGTGAAGAGAGAACTTTTGAAGAGACACTTAGATTGGTATGAAGAAGAAAACTTAAAAATGGATCAAGCGGTTGAAGTCATCACAACTAAAATTGATAGTGAAATTGAGAGACTTGAAAATGTTATGAAGAGTATTGAAGAAAAGAGACAAAAAGAAAAGTCTTCCTTCGAATACAATATTGAAAATATTAGAAATTGCTGCAAAAATAGAAGCACTGCCACGATGTTTCAAGCCTTGGAATCGGTTGCAAATGCTCTCGAAATTATTAGAGCCGAGCGCCACCAAACTTGAAACGATCAAAAAAATGAACCGACACGTTAAAATTATAGTAAATTATCATACAAATTGCGTCGGCTATGTCGTGTTTCCTTTCATATGGAATTTCCCCAGACACGTGTTTACTGGCGATAGAAACAGTTCGCTCCTTACGCTGTTCGTAGTTTAGATGCCTCATACCAAAATGTGTGTGCATGCTCACAGGTGAAACTAAAACAACTTTATCTTTGAACATGTAATGTAGAAGCACCTCTATATTCGTAAATCCCCCTGGTGGCTGTCTCTCTATGAGTATTCTATCTGCCGCATCAAAAATAAATTGATGATCCTCCACAAATAAAGGAACTAAATCTACAATGTCATTACTTTGGATATGTTTGTAATCTTCTAGACTAACTTTCTTTATGTATTCAATGTCAATTTTTGGACCATTTCCACACTCGGCTAAGACCAAACCCATATTATGATATCCAATATCAATTGACAGGACCTTCATTGTCTTTATCTAAATAATATTCCTTAACTAATATAAATGAAGAACAAAACAAAAAATCAACTTTTGTGGTTCGTGGTTGTGGCACTTGCTGCTGCTTTGATTTACATCGTTCGTAATCCCAAAGTTGTAAAGGTTCCAGTGCAGGTGGGTGTCCCAATGCAACCCAGACCAAAACCAACACGGGCTCCCGAGTTCAGAGAAGCGCCAATCAAGAAATACAAACCGGGTTACATGCAACAAATGGGTATTTTGACCGGAGCTGGTCAGGAAACGCTTCCCCTCTATGGAAAAGAAGTTCGGGGTAGACGGGACAGGTACCATTATTACACAACAACGGGTGGTGAAAACCTCTACCCAATTCCAGTTGCGTTTAATGGACGGGATTGTATGGAAGACATTGGTTGTGAAGAACTTTATGGAACTGAAACAGTCTCAGTAACTGGTAAGACTGGTTCATATGCGGTAAAGCTTTATCGTACAGATAATTTCTTCTAAATTACTTTTTCTTTTTCTTGTCGTCCTTGAGCAAACTTTCTGCGCGTTTTTTGAAGTCATTCGCTACCACCGAACTCGAGCAGCAGCTCAGACATGTGAGTAGCGCTGTCGCCATCATAATAGGTGGTGTCTTGATTGGACTCTTTGAAGCTGCGTATGAAATTAGCATTATACAACACATAGAGCTCACGAGAGAACCCAATCTCTTATTTGACATTGGTTTGTCACCACCAAGTATAGTCTTGTAAAAGGCCCACGCTGGCAATATTATTGGCATACATGGGAGCAACATTGGCATCATGAGAACTGGTATACCAAAAGGTGTCTTTACCATTTATTATACATCAACAAAAATTATTTCGTAAGCTCATGATCATATCAACCTCTCTTCCCTGAAGACCTGGATTTCTTGAGAGTCTTGCTTTGAGTCTCAAGAGTTCTAAAGTGGTGTCATCGTCTAAATTCTTAAAAAAGTCCCGTAATTCGTCTATACTTCGCAAACCTCTTGCGTCTTTCTCCGCTTGAACATAAGGCCAAGTCTGTCTTCGTAGAGCGGCAACTTCTTCCTCAAGCTGTCTAATTCTGGGTAAAAGAACTTGTGTGATTAAAGCCCGAGTTTCCATTTACTTAAAAATGTCTGACATCTTTAAGGTATGCTCAGGTACGCAGCTCTTAATCATGAAATGCCTAAAGTTATAAGAGATGTCTATAGATCTGGATCCAAAGTAATTTTGGATTATGCCAGAGAGAATTGCCACCCAGATGACGCAAATCATGTCTCAGAAGTTAACATGATGATGATATCATCTTTTCCAGGGTCAATGTTTGCCCTCAAAATGACTTCATTTGGATCCAGGGCTTCTCCAAATTTTGCAGAATCCCATGTAAAGAAGATAGTTCAGCATGCAATCAATAATCAATGTCAAGTTTGTATAGACGCGGAAGATGTTATATACCCCAAAGAATCATATAATATGATGTTACAATTTAATAGGTATCAACCGAATGTATTTAAGACATATCAGATGTATCGCATCGCTGCACTCAAAGAACTCGAGGTTGATATTAATGCAGCGAGACGCCATGGTATTAATTTGGGTGTAAAACTTGTGAGAGGAGCTTATCTTGGTAAGCAAGATGGTCTTTTACCAAACAAAGATGCCGTAGATAAATCATTTAGACAGGGTCTTGATATGTCGCTAAGTGCGGGTGAAAATGTACATACACTCATCGCAACACACAATTCTGAAGATATTAAGTTTGCGAGAAACTGTCCCCATAATAGATACAAAATTGCACAACTTTTGGGTATAGGTGAAGACTTTCCAGATTATAGATATGTACCATTTGGTTCCCTAAGTGAGATCGGGCCATATTTATATAGACGTTTTATAGAAAGACTTAAATGGTCTTAAAAATATCTCCTGATAGATATTTAATGAAGACCCTGAAACGTTTTGGGTATTGGTCGCCACCTCCCCTACCACCTATGAGACGCAAATATAGTATTGTCGCGGCTTGTCGAAGCGACGAAATTAACTACGAAATGAAGAAGAGTGAAATCACCCGCGTTGCTCTTCAACAAATGTATGAAGCACCGTCTCTACACGAACCAAAGCAGATCACTACAAGACAGATGCGTCTCAAAATGATCCTACACGAAGCACTTGATCTTGCGCACTCAATCTGCGAACATCAAGATGCCCAGGAATGTATGTGGGCTTGGGAAATGGTTGATGAAATTGATGACGCCGCTACTCGAGCGGGTGTCCGTTACTATTAATTTCCCAACTTATATTAAATGGAGTACGAAAAGCTCAAAGAAAAGGTCAAGAAGCTTGGCTTCAGGGTGACCAAAGATGTCAAAGGTAAGCGAGTCAAACTCACAAAGAAAGAACTCAAGGCTAAGTTGCCAAAGAAGACAAAAGGTGAGCCAAGTTTGGAAAACCAAGCTAAGAGCGCCAAGAAGTTCATCAAGGTGTGTAAAATGGTTCTCAAAGAGGCTGAACCAACGCAACCAAGGGTGCCACGACAAGTTGTCCGTGTCTCACCAAGACGAGTTGCCGCACCCCCACCACCTCCTCCCCCACCAGGTATGAACCCAAGAGCTGCCCTCATGGCCGATCTCAAGGCAAACCTAAAGAAGCGGGGACTGGCCAATAATTAGAAAGTTGTGGCAGTAGTCACACCCTTTTTGGTGTTTTTCATTGTATTATTAAATTTCAATCTTGGTGCAACTGTGTTATTTGACTTTTTCATAAAGCTTAAAAATTTTGGTGGAGTTGAATAATTTGATGTTTTATTTGTAATAACTAATTCTGGTCTTTTTGACGACGTTACAAAAAACACTGCCACTGAAGAAATAATATTCCAAATAAATAGATATTCGTCATACCATGGAAGACTATTTTTAGCCCATTTAAGTTGCAAAAATATACTCACCCAGAGGGTCACCGCGCGCATCAATACTTCCACTGCGTAACTCATATATATATATACGAATTTAATTTGATATTAAGTTAGATAAATTTAATTCCAAATCTCTTTGTCATAAACTTACGAACATCTTCAAAATTTGGTTGACTCCAGAGGTACCAGCGTGACCAGAAACCCGCCCCGCCGATACCACTCAACTTCCAATCTTCTTTGTCACTCTTGTCGATATTACGCATCATTCTGTGTATCTTTTTTGGATCTCTCTCAGCTATGATACGTCTTGGAATTTGTCCACCATGTCTCAAAACATATGAA
>Ga0255743_10004369_pt1 | contig 10865 bp, 15 predicted proteins | sample 101ome_19_FD_179950 | JGI IMG/M metagenome (GOLD analysis project Ga0255743, IMG submission 179950) | Coastal salt marsh microbial communities from the Groves Creek Marsh, Skidaway Island, Georgia - 101405AT metaG (version 2) | ecosystem: Environmental > Aquatic > Marine > Intertidal zone >...
ATAAAGATGAAGCGCACCAGCAACGGTAATCATTAGCGCCATGTTTCGCAGATAAAGCACAAGTACCCAATCAATGGATAGGGCTTTCATGTCGCTCAAAGGCGGTTGAAACCAGTAAAATGAACAAAACGCCAAACCCACGATGATCAACTTTTCAGTGATCAAAAACCACGAATTCCAAATCCATTTGATGATTTCATAGGGTTTCCATGGCCATGTGAAGATGGGAGAGACTTGAATCGGAACACTGGGTGCATAATTCCAACCTTTAACGGGCGCGTTGTCCATCATATCACTCACTACAGATCTATTGTCTTAAACTCGCCAAAGATTGGTCACAACGCAATAAAATTTTGAATATAGATCGGTACTGTAAAACCAAAGAATTCAGTGGATAATTCACAAAAGTCAGAAAAGTGGTTCGCTAATAAAAGGTTGAAGACAAATCCTAGTTCTCTGTTAGTGATGTTACTTTTAACCTGCGCTTTACTCTTAGGTCCATCGCTTGATCGCTGCTGCCAGTTTGCTGTAGCTAAAAGTGACCAAAATTTTTATAGTCAGACTGATTGGAAATCAGGTATAAAACTGAATTTAGTTTTTGTTTCTATTGAGAATCTCACGTATCTTATCGTACTGAGTTCTGTGGTTCTTTTGAGTTTCGGTTAATTCTTTCGACGCACGTTCAGCCTTAGCGGTTGCGATGGCTTCGTCACAATCAAAATCAGCATTATTTTTTTTATTAAATTTTTCAAAGCCAGTACCTTCAATAAGGTCTCTATGTGGTTCTTCAATCAAATTTTTGGCATTCTTTAAAACAGTTTCAAAGTTTGATTTGCCTCGACTGGGACCTGAAACTTTGTCGAAATTCTTAGCCAATATGTTTTTGCTTTCCACTAAAAATTCAGGTGATAGAACTAAAGGCTCTGTTATAGTATTTTTAACTTTTAAGTCATCTTTTTGATCAGCTTTTGGAGGAACATTATACCTATTTAGTAAACCAGCCCTAGTAATGATCGACCAGGACTCCATAGTTTGTTTGCGAGCTTCATGAACTTCGTCCTTAAGCTCCTGAACTTCTTTTCTTAATCTGGCGACTTCTTTATCACTATTCTCAAGTTTCTCTTGGGTATGCCGCAATTCTTGTTGGGTAAGCTTTAATTCAAAATCTACGTTTAGGGTGGGACTTGGGGGTGATATGTTCGCACAAGTTCGTCTTTTGGTATGGGTGAATGATTTCTGACCTGTCTTAACACGTTCTCGCATCCAATCTTCCAAGTCCGCTTGATGTATAACCCAATAGTTTTTATTGTTTCTATGGGCTTTTAAACGCATAGATTTGATGGCGTTCATGATTGTCTTGCGGGAAACATTGGCCCTACTGGCTGCAGATTTAGGTGAGAACATTGGTGGGACTTCCCAGTGGTCTTTATGTTTTGAGATTTTATCTAATTGAAATGATGCGTCAACTCACTGCAACCAGTTTATACGGACAAGTCTTAGGATAGTTTTGATAAATACAGAAAATTTTAAAATTATGCGCCTTAAAGTCGTTCTTTATTTGTTGGGAGGAATTAAATGGCACAGCCAGATCTCAATTTGCAGTTAGAACATCTACGAGAGCGTTTGATAGCCTTAAAAAGGGAGGCTGTTGTGTATTCTGAGCCTGCAATCCTGAATCGTCGACCTAATACAGTATTATGTCTTTTGGTTTCTGTTTTATTTTTCCTGTATCCATCTTCGAGTAAAATAGACGACCTTGGTCCTTTTGTGAGAAACATTTCACAGGAAATTGCTGCAATAAAAACTCAAACCGATTTTTTTGAACAGATTAATGATTTTGGAGAATTTAAGGACCAACCTATCCCAAAATTTCACATTTCTAAAATGAAAAGTGTAAGCATGTCAGTTACACCTGAAATGCGCTATGCTTCATCGCAAATTATCTTTGTTAATTCTCCAAACAAAATCAACTTTGCACCGCATATGGAGTATCCTCCTGTAATTGATAAGGCACTGTTTCAAATTTCTGGAATAAATAGTCCGAAAATTATTCAACCTAAATCGATTGTCGACGGTGTGATCAAACAAATTGACGATTTTAAAGAAACTATTATTGCAGTCGTTGATAAGTCAGATCAAAAACTTCATCTCTATGAAAACGGTCTTAAAAAGTACTCATGGGAAGTGAGTACAGCACGAAAAGGCAAAGTCACTCCCACCGGAACATGGAATGCACAATGGTTGTCTAAGTATCATAAATCATCGATCTATAATAACGCTCCAATGCCATACGCGATCTTCTATGATGGTAACTTCGCCATCCATGGAACCGATCAGATTGGTAGACTAGGAACGCCAGCTTCGTCAGGGTGTGTCAGGTTGCATCCAGAAAATGCAGCGGTCTTGTATGCGATGGTTGAGCAAGCTGGAAAATCAAATTTCGCAGTGCGAGTTATAGATTAAGCATCGGAATGGGCGTTAACCTTAGAAAACCACCCAGAATGTCGACTTTCTTCAAAAGGCGTTCGAAATTTGCTCGCCAGTTTGACCGATGGATTGAATTAGTTAAGCCATAATAGACGCTTTACCATGTTAAGGCCAATGTACAGACGCAGCACTCACTCTGAATAAGAGGCTAATTTATTCTGATAATACTTATTCTCTGGAAATAAGTTCATTAAGAACTGGTACCCAGCCCGATTGCTTGATTTATCTGACGCAGGAATGGGCCTGACACTTTCTATGGCCATAATTTCCAGTCTCTTGCGCTCTTTTGCAGTGATCGTAAACTTTGAGTTGATCTCTTTATAGATTTGGTTGGCCTCGTCAAAGTCCGCGGTTTTAATCAAATCAATGATTTTATTAAGTTTACGAGGCTTTTCATAAAGAGCAAGTTCGGCAGATAAGCTTGCACGAATATCTTCTAAGTTCTGAATTTCTTGTCTTAATTTTGCAATTTCAATTGATTTTTGGCTGAGCGCTTCATCCTTTTGAGTAACTTGGGCTTCTAAGTTTTCGATGCGCCTCTTAAAATCAGTTTCACGTGCCAGGGCTTTGTCGGCGACACCGATACATTCTTCAGTATCTATTGGGTTAGTATTATCATTTCTGAGCAGTTCTTCGTATGTTTCTAGACGAGCAAGAGGCTCTTTATGCTCATAGTATTTCTTAATGAAGAATTCTCGACTGACTTTTGAAAAGTTTTCATCAAACTGATTTTTGATTTCCTCAACATCAGCATCCAAAGATTGCAACTTGGGTAAATAGATGTTCGCAAATGTTTCCTTGGTACCATAAAAGCGGTCTTTGCATTCAGCGAACATCTTGGAGTTTTCGCTCTGCATATATTTAAATAACGCTTCTGCTTCTGCACTTGAAAACCCGTTTTGCAGGATCTTCTTGCCTTTGATCGTTAAGTTTATGATTTGATCATCAATGGTATCGCACTCAATTTCCTCAGAAGACCAATGATGCCGCAGTAAACCATTTGGGAGCACACTGACTTCTGCAGATCGCATCCGCACTTTGGAACCCGCCTCTATGATTTTATCCGCACAGATCAATGTAGCATCAGAAAATGAAACGGTCGGTTGGAGCAAAAGCCCAGCAAAAAATATAAATCTCCCCCAAGAGCTTGTAAGTTTTGATCCTAAATTCATCGCTTCAACCAAACAGAGATAAAAACGCTGTCCTTATTTTCAGAAGATAGATGCTTGGGGATTGCGTCAACTACTCTTACTCGAGCCTTTGATGCATCCTGCACTTGTTGAGCCAGATACAGGGCATCATTTTTAGACAGATCCCCCAATCTTTGGTCTCTGCGATTAATAAAAATTTTCCCAAGCCAACTTTGCTTTGGAGTGAAATAGGCCTGACAACTTCCAAGTTCATCTAATTGTAAATTGAGTTCATCGCCAATACTCAATCCTATTTTTCTTAAATCTGCTTCGAGGTTAACGACTTCCACTTTCTCAAATACTAACTGCATCTGCCACTCGCTTAAATGTAACCATTCCGCTCACGGCGGTTAATGGGGCAGCTCACTAATGGTGACTGTCTAAAGCGATTCTCGCAAGTGTATCTTTTGTGATGATAGATTAGATATGAACGTTGGTAGCACCCGCTTGGTTCGTATCGCCGCTTTGATGGCATCACCAATCACTTGTCCAGAAACATCAGGTGTCTCGACTGTGAAAACTTTATGCTTTGCACCCGCACAATCATACACCACTTGCACCTTGCCAAATGAAGTGATGCGATACCCTAAAAAGTGTTGCCCGTCTTCGCTGTAAGCAAACATAATTTCGCCTCCGAAGACATACAGATACCACTTATAATGATTCCATTAGAGTCTCATATCGAGATGAAAAATTCAGAGTCACATTTGTGCAACAAGCAATTTACACAATATCAAATCTAAACTGACATTTTGTGTACAAATTGTGTACAAAAATTTGCGAACAACATCTTGTTTCAGGTGACACTTTTTAAGGGAAATACACAATATATTGTGGAGGCGGGTACCGGAATCGAACCGGTGTACACGGATTTGCAATCCGCTGCGTCACCACTCCGCCAACCCGCCGGAGAATGAGATGGTGCTATACGATGATCAAACGATGTGCAAGTACTGTGCTAAACTTTATACACAATAGAAGAAATTCCGTGCGCTTATTTAAATCGTACGTTTAAGTTATTTAACAGTGAATCCTGCGGTTTCTCCACGCCCCTGATCAGCAGTAAAGAATAGTTTTTGATTTATTAGCTCAACTTTTTGGCAGTCAGATCCAAGATCGCGTTTACCCCAGAACAGGCTGCGACAAAAATAGTCACCTTGCCAATTCCAATACCCCTTCACGTCGATACCCGCACCTGTTCCCGATATTGTTCCATCTTTTCCAACGGACAGCTTAATCAAAAAGCGGTTCAGTGTCTTACCGTCGATCAAATTTATGAATTCATTTTTTTCCCTAATCCATTGATTGGTTTGCGCTGCCACAATCATGGGGTCTAGGTAGAATACTGGTGCAAGTAGCAAGGCTATCAAAACAGTTGAGTACCGCATTGATCAAAATTCCAAGCTAGTAAAATTTTAGGTTTGATATCAATACGAGTGCTTGATGGTCTTTCCCATAGGCGACTATCCCAATTGAATCGATCGTTTTTTTCTTGAGTGATTTTGCCATAAATGCTCCTGAGCGTTGGAAATCAGTAAATCGAATTTTAACCGTTTCCCAATTTGAAGAGGTCCGAAAACTGGCTGAATAATATTGCCATGGCAGCCTAGAAGATCCATTTCGAATGTGTATGTAATAAGTTTCACCGTTCCCTTTTGTTTCAAAGGATATCCCTTCAATATCGGTGTCTTGTCCACTTTCTAATTCACGTCTAACTTGAATAAACCCACCGTTATTTTCAGTTGTAACATTTCCCGTTAGTTTTATTGCGGCGCGCCCATCGACGTTCACGCGTTCTGCTGCGCCGCTTGATTTACCACCCATCACCGTGTCCGCAAAATAGACCCAATTTCCCAATCGAGATAAATCATCAGCCTTCACTGCACTGCTCCAACTCAGTGATAGTACAACGAATATTGGTAATAGAAGTTGCGCGCCCATGCATCATCCTAATTCGAATGCGTTTTAAAATGAATTACGCGCAGGCTCATTGATTGGATCAGCAATGTGTATCCTCTACCAGACTCTTAATGCTTCCCGTCATGTATAAAATCAAACATTGGAATCTGTTATTTTGCTACAGTTTAGTGAAGGCGATCGAACTAAAAGAATGGTTGTTGCAAAATTGAAAAGGGTTTCAAAAAATCTCATTCCGTCGCCATGGTAAAAGCAAAGCTCATAATATTAGCGCTTTCAACGCATTCATTCCCAGCGCCCGCATTACAATTACCTTGCCAAGCATTTAAACTTACATTGATACCATCAGTAAGCTTAAATCCCATATCTATGCGTTGTGTATTAGCACTTATAACCGGTGGCGTGTTAAATGTTTGAACGCCCCACATGTATTTCGCTTTATTATTCGCGGGAATGGTCGGCATGCAGTTTGTGTGTGCAACATCAGCGGCTGTGTTCAAGTCATGCAGTAGGTATATATCGAACTTTGTCGTGCTTGTCTGTTCATTCAAAACCTTGTTCACTACGCAAGTAGGTGCATCTTCACCATATGCGATGAAGGTTTCATATGAGAATGCAGGATTGGGCGTTGAGCCACATGTAATGGGATAATTTGCATTAGCAGCATATCCCCAAGTTACAGGATTCCCATTTGTCCAACAGTATTTTCCCTGATTACCCAACCCATCATACTGTTCGTTACCAGTATTAAATTCCAGAGTTTTTTTAATACCAATGGTGGTATCAATTAGAAGCATTGCGTAAGGATATGTACCTTCTGGGATTGATACATCGCCCGATATTAAGTTCGTTGTTCCACCTACGCTGATTTCTGCCTCAACAGAAGTGGTTTTGTTTAGTAAATATACACATGTAGAGTCGTCGGAAAAAGTTGGTTTCGAAGTGCACAAAGCCATTTTATAAAATTTAAGCTTCATAGCGTCTGGGGTTGATTTACACTGAGCCCAGTTATCACCTGCACCCGTAGTTAAAGTAGAGGCATCGGATGCAGCAGTGCAAGCGGATTGAGCATTTGCAGCACTTGTCCAAAGGTTAAGTATAAAAACGGCTATAATAACCAGAGACGAGGATGTAAGCTTAGAAATTTTCATAATCAATACCCACTTACTGTAACGCCAAGTTTGATGGCTTTCTTCATAATTCTGTTTTCACGCTGGACTGGCTTGTACAGCTTTTCGCGGATTGGCTTTAGGCTGGTTGACCATTTGCCATCCTGCTTAGCTTTCACAGTTGGTTGCTTTGCACCAAGCGCGATGGTGTAATTTATAGAAGCAACCGTTTGAGCTGAACGCCCAGTTCCTTTTTGCTCAGCCAAACCAATCGTTAGGTTGGGCGCAATCTCCGCTTCAATCCCCCATTCATCATTGGTGATCTTATAGCTTGCATTGTCCTTAAATTCGCTTTGCTTGAAATAGACATTGGATGAATAAAAGTATGGCAGGTTGCCGCTGATCTTGATGTCATGACCATCAAGTGCGGTTTCCTGAATGCCTTTGTACGTTTTCGTACCCGTGGATGCGTTGTATTTATTTGCCCGCATCTCAATGAGAGACGTTAACAGCTCAACACCAAATCCAGTCCGTGCATGCTTACTATCTAGTTCGTAATCATAGAACACGTTGGCGCCAATGATCACGGTTTCATCATCATTAATGTTGCGCGCACCAAAACCGATATTCATTGTCGTGCGATCATCAAATCCAACAATGGAGGTTTGGTTGAAAAGAAACATATTCTCAGTTTCATGCAATCGCAGAACCCCAATTGCTTCGGTTTTTGTTTGTGTCCCTGATTTGTCTAAGCCGAATGCGTCGCTGCCAAGAGAGAGTTCAAGGTGCGTAAATGGTGTACTAGCAACAACGTTTTCTTCAACGCTATCCAATGCGCTGTTTGCTGCATTCAATGAGTAATCAACAACTTCATTCTGCGCCGCTTCTTCTTCATTCCCATCTTCAAAGCCCTGAGCGATGTTTTTCACAATCGATGGAAGTTTGTCTTTGAAGAAGTTTTGTTCTGCATTCAAAGCAATCGGTGTGAGTGCCGTTGATGCTATGAGAAGGGTCGAAAATTTCCTGCGCATTCTGGAGTCCTATAATTTTGGTTAGTCCAAATAGTCTCACAGTGAGCTTGTTCAAGCGAACATAAAAATTTTTCATAAAAAATGCGAGAGCGGGATCACTAGCAACTTAAGCGGTCGATTTTTTGACCCCCTCAAACTATTTGAGCTGTAGCGAGTATTTTTCAACATTGAAACCATACAGCTCCAGATTTTCTTTCCACTTAAAACCAACCTTACATAGCACCTTTATCGATGCCTTATTCTCTGGCAAAACTATGCCAACAACTTGTTCCCGCAAATTATCAGAGATACCTTTTTCAAGCACAATCGAAGCAGCTTCAGTTGCAATGCCTTTACCCCAACAGCCAGGTAAAAAGCGGTAGCCAAAATCTAAGCCATAGCTTTCCTTTCGAAAGCCACAGATTCCGAGAAATTCATTTGTGTCCGTATTTCGTATCGCATAGCGCCCATATCCATTCTCACGGTAACTGATTATATTTTCAGCGAGATACTCTTTCGTTTTTTCCAAAGAGCTAGTCTTACCATCAATATAATGTCGAACACGTAGGTCCGTGTCCATTCGATGGAGGTCTAAGAGATCATCTAAACATAAATGATTTATTGTAAGTCTTTTTGTTTTTAGTTGCATTGATCAACAGGGCCTTGGCAATGAAATTATAGTAAGCGCATGCCCCTACTCACTACAATATTGTTTATTCGTGTGATGTTGTTTGCTACGCTGAAACAAAGATTAATTTATTGGAGCGTTTGCGAATGACACTCGAAATGACGTATTTGGCGATGTATGGCTTGGTGTTAATTACAACCATACTTATTCAAGTGCTGATCAGCGCCTCACAACATGGCTTACTGACGTTGTTAGGTAATCGCGAAAACCTCAGCTCAGTAGGTGTTGCTGAGAGAGCTGGGAAGACTGTTCAAAATTCGGTAGTTGCAATGACCTTAGTTGCACCAGCTGTGCTGATGTTGGCTTTAGCAAATTTATCCACGCCCGGAACAATCCTTGCAATACAACTGTTTCTCACTGCACGCATTGCATATGCAATTTGCTTTATTGTTGGAATAACTTACCTCAGAACGGTGGTTTGGATATTTGGTTTCATAGCAACTGCTTATCTGTACTTAAGTTTGTTTTGACTTAGAGTTCGCTTATTAAGTTTAACAAAATTGATAGAGAACAGTTATGCCCAAACCAGAAAACCTGCTTATGAGCTACATAGTTTGTGACATGCTTTCTAAAAGTGACCAAACCGTCGCTCATGATGCTTGGGTGGAGATAATCGAGGAAATGTCAGACAGGTTCAAATCTGCTGGAGCGACCAGACAAACTGTTTCACAGATTTGGAATCGCGAAGGCACATTCAAGCTTGGCTTTATGTGGGAATACAAAGACGAAAAAGCATTTGTGCGGTGCCAAAGTTTATTCCGCGAGGCAGAGGTAGAATTTCAGAAACGAACGGGCATAGCTTGGAAAATCACTCCAACTCGTGGGATAGTTTTGACAGATATGCGTTTCTAAATTTTTAATACATATTATGATCCGGTTACAATAAATGCGCTTCTGACGATTAGTTGCTTTGCCAAAGGTTTAGCCAGTCCAGATATGCTGTATAAATTGCTGCGCTTTTTCTGCCTCATCGCTTTGTACTTTTTCAGAATCGTGTTTTTATGTTTTTGAGATGGAACAACCAAAAGTTAAAGTTATTCATTTGCTGAGCGCAGTCGCGATGATTGGTGCGATCACCTATCAAGTTTTCATCTGAAATTCCTGTTAAGGAGAAAATTGGTTTGGGAAGTCGATTTGTGAGTTGTCAACATTCGTGATTGACCTGTCCCTCATTTGAAACTTAGACTTTAACGATCATTAGAAGCTGGGGGGTTACTAATGGCTCAAAAGCAAGAAGAAATAAGTAGAAGTATGACGTTCACTGAATTTAGTGAGAGCTGTAGATCAAAGTTTGCAGAAACAATGAACGGTACTCGCGATCATCAAGGCAATCGTTTGCTAACTGATCCGAAGGTCAAGCATCAACTTAAGTTGCATAAGGATGATTTGGAGCGATAGGCTAGGTATCTAACAAATTTGCCTCGAAATGAGCAATCTTTGACATAATGTTGTAAATGCAGTAACTTAACTACTTTGGTGGCTTCTGGGGTGAAGTCGAATGAAAGAAAAAGTTACAGTTATACAACTGGTATCATTAGCACTTGTGTCAGCAATTATCGCGATGCAATCTTTTAATCTGCATATCATGTATTAAGGATCAAGACCAACTGCATTTGGGCGCTTGGATCACCAAGCTTATTTTCGCTAATGTTGTGTTTAAAGATTTCTAAATAAATTATAAAGCATTCATTATATTATATTTTATATTTTTGGCATTCTTTCTGCTACCTACTAACAACATTTAGGAGATAACACATGAATAACAGTCTTGCTAATTTGCCTAGTAGTTTTGAAAATCCCGTAGCTTGCGTCCCAATCGACGTACAAGAAGCATTCTTCAGAAAAAAATATATCAATTTATATAAGATATTTTCTCGCTTCGGTCGCATTAATTATGAAGCCAATCTTCTAAGTGGTGAGAATAGCTAAGATGAACTCTGGCTTAAAAGCAGATGTTTATCCGCTGCTATCTGAGTGTTTAACTTGTGCAAAAATTTTACCTACAAAAATTATGACTTGTCCACTTTGTGGCAAACAAGACCCAACTGGGTTTGAAGCAAAGCGCGAATATGATTTTCAAACAATTCTAGAAAAATATTTTAGGAGGTTTGTTTTGTATATCGCATTCATGTTTGTGGTTGTGATCATCTTCTTTTTCGTTAGCGCATATAAAAGCAATTGAAAGGATGTCTCGTATCAACAGACTGGCCAGTTACTCTACTGGTGCAATCATTGTTACCTACTTTCGTAGAATTGGCATAGAATATGCTGCTTCAAATTTATTGAAGCAAATATGGTTATTGTTATGGAACATGAAAAGGATAAGGATAAGTTTGCGCCTCAACATTTAACGACCGCGAATTATGTGAAAAATCATCTCTTAGATCGCGTTCGCCATTTGCAAAAAACTGAGCCAACTTTAGTGCAGGCACTATCTGGTGAAGATGATAAAAACGTTTTTGTT
>Ga0255743_10004377_pt1 | contig 10854 bp, 10 predicted proteins | sample 101ome_19_FD_179950 | JGI IMG/M metagenome (GOLD analysis project Ga0255743, IMG submission 179950) | Coastal salt marsh microbial communities from the Groves Creek Marsh, Skidaway Island, Georgia - 101405AT metaG (version 2) | ecosystem: Environmental > Aquatic > Marine > Intertidal zone >...
GGTCATCAAAAGCATCTATAAACTCTTTGTTCTTTGAAATTGCAATTGCTTTAGCTTTTTTTAAGGCTTCATTGAAATTATTTCCATGAAGTACAACCTTGGCTCCAAACTTCTTAACCGCCTTAATCTTCAATTCTGGAGCTGTTGCTGGCATGACAATCTCACAAGATATTCTTAAACGCTTTGCTGCATTGGCAACTCCTTGAGCATGATTACCAGCAGAAGCAGCAATAACCCCCCTTTTCTTTTGAGATGGAGTGAGGTTAGAGATTTTGTTGTATGCTCCTCTATTTTTAAAAGAAAAGATTGGCTGGAGATCTTCTCTTTTCAAGAAAATATCGTTTTCCAGCTTTGCAGATAAGTTATTAGCAAATGTAGTGGGCGTTTTGATGGCAACATCATAGACATTTGCGCTATCAATCAGCTGAATACACTTATCAGCATGAAAACGACTTGGTACTTTTTTTATCTTATGTCGCATAAATCCCCTTTATAACATTATAAGTTATTAATAGAATAGAAAAATGACTGCATCAAAAGAAGCGGCAGCAAAAAAAGCCCTAGATTATATCCTGCCAAATTTAGAATCTAAGACAGTGATAGGCATTGGCACTGGTTCAACTTCAGAAATTTTTATTGATTTACTGGCTGTCCATAAACATTTGTTCAAAGGAACTGTATCTAGTTCTGAGAGATCAACAAAAAAACTTAAGGATCTTGGTTTGAAGGTCTTTGATATTAATGAGGTGAACGACATTCCTTACTATGTAGATGGCGCTGATGAGTGCGATCCCAATCATAACCTTATCAAGGGAGGCGGAGGCGCTCATACCAAAGAAAAAATTGTAGCAACTATTGCTAAAGAATTTTTATGCATTATCGATTCTAGTAAGCTTGTAAATAAACTTGGTGCATTTGGCGTCCCAATTGAAGTCTTTCATGAAGCAAGAAGCTTTGTATCAAGAGAGATAGTTAAGCTAGGAGGAATTCCTGAATTGAGAGTTGGTGTTATGACTGAAAGCAACAACCCCATTGTAGATATTAGAAATTTGGATATCGATGATCCAATAACTATGGAAGCATCAATAAATAAAATACCAGGTGTAGTTGAGAATGGTATTTTTGCAATGCGAAAACCCAATAGAGTATTTGTAGGAGAATAATTACATGAGCAATGACAGAATTCTTACCACCCATACTGGCAGCCTACCAAGGCCAGATGACCTTATACAGATTATGTGGGCTTATGGTGATGGTATCCCAGTAGATGAGACAGCAATGAATTTAAGAATAAAGGATGCTGTTCATGAAATTATAAAAAAACAGATTGATGCAGGCATCTCTGTAGTCAATGATGGAGAAGTTTCAAAACCAAGCTACGCTACTTATATAAAAGATAGATTGAGTGGTTTTGGAGGGGAGTCGCCAGAAAGTTATTTTTTTGCAGATCTTGCAGATTATCCCAAAAGTAATGAAATAGTTGCTGCCAATCCTGGAAGAAGAAAGAGAAGCGCTCCTGCGTGTAATGGGCCTATTGGAGTGAGCGATGAAAAGGCTGCTATCTTGGATATGGAAAATCTCAAAAAATCAGCAACAGAATTAAAAGCAGATCATATGTTTTCAAGTGCTGCATCCCCGGGGGTTATCTCTCTATTTTTTAAAAATACCTATTACAAATCTCATGAAGAGTATGTTTTTGCAATCGCTGAGGCCATGCGTCATGAATATGAAGCCATTGCGGCCACAGGAGCATTTGTGCAACTAGATTGCCCTGATTTGGCAATGGGAAGACACACAGAATATGCAAAAATGAGTGATACAGAATTTCAGAAGCTAGCTGCTATGCATATTGAAGCACTTAATCATGCAGTAAGAAATATTCCTTCTGAGCAACTCAGAATGCACTTGTGCTGGGGGAATTATCCGGGGCCTCACCACTGCGATGTAGCAATTGGAGAAATAATAGACTTAGTTTGGGAGGCAAAACCACAAACGGTTTTATTCGAAGCAGCCAATCCTCGCCATGCTCATGAGTGGGAATTCTTTAAATCAAATAAGCTCCCCGATGACAAGATTATTTGCCCAGGAGTAATAGAACCTCAATCAAATTATATTGAACACCCTAATCTTGTAGCTCAACGCATCGAAAGATATGCAAATCTTGTAGGGAAGGAACGTGTAATGGCAGGAGTAGACTGCGGCTTTAGTGTGCATGTAGGCATGCAAGGCATTGATCCAGATGTTGCTTTTGCAAAACTAGCAGCTCTATCTGAAGGGGCTTCTATAGCTACAGATAATTTGTGGGGAAGTTAAGTAGTTGAATAAATAGAAGCTTCAAAACGCTGGTAAGCCTTAATTACTCTTTCGTCAAAAAATGGAATTAATTGCGTTGCAAAAATAGCAGAAAAACCAGTTTTTCTATCTATCCAAAAATAAGAATTAAATATCCCTGCTCCTGATACAGAATTTACAGGTCTTCCATATTGAGTCCCCTCGGGATGAAAGATAAATCCCAGCCCCCAATGAGATTTGGCGCCAAATGAAAGATTGAAATCTTTTGTGAGTGAGGATATTTGAGTAACGCTATCTTGAATCTCAAGCTTGCCTGTTTGATTGCAAAACATTAGATCGATCATTGCTTTGGATAAAATTTGTTGATTATTGTAAACACCATCATTCAATAACATTTGTAATACATGGCTATAGTCAATAGCTGTTGAATAAAGACCCCCTCCGCCAAGCTCTTTGTTATAGGGTGAATTAACGGAAGGCTGGTAATGCTCGGCAGGAATCAACCTTTTGCCATCTCTTTGCATCATGGTGACGGATCTATTGAAAGTTTCTTCGGTTAAAAGATATTTGGTATCAGGCATATTTAAAGGTTCAAATATTTTCTTGCTAAAATAATCCATCAAAGATAACTGAGTTACTTCCTTTATCACTTCACCCAAAATATCGAGACCAACTCCATAGGCCCACATACTTCCTGGCTCAAATGCTAGAGGTATTCCTAAAATTCCATCCTTAGAATAGAGCGATTCTATAGATTGATTTTGTTCTGCTAAGAAAAAATCTCTATTCCAATACGGATACACATAGCCAGAGGTATGCGTCATAAGCTCACGAATGGTTGGCGCTCTTTTGGGTGAGCCGAAGTTAACTTTGTCTTCATTAGCTTCTCTTAAAATCTTCAGCTTTTTGAGTGTTGGCAAATATTCTGAGGCCTCAGCATCCAAGCCAATTATTCCTTCATCAACTAGTTGAAGTGCAGCAATGGTAGTAATGAGCTTTGTAAAAGATGCAACAGCAATGACAGAGTCAACTTGCATGGGAGCGTTTTTGTGTGCATCTCTAAAACCAGCTGCGTATTCAAAAACAATCTCTTCTTTAGTGGCAACTATGCCTACGGCACAGTTTAGAGAACCATCAGCTATGGATTGATCTATTGAAGCCTTTGACTTGCTAGCTTCAAAAAAAGACATGCTTAACTGTATTGCGCTCTTAAGAGTTTAGCTGCTGCAACCATATTAGAAAGTTTTCCAAAAGCAGAGTCTCTAGGAATGTATTTCATTCCACAATCTGGAGCTAAAATTATTTGTTCAGGCTTAATGTGCTTCAACGCAGCTTCTACCCTGCTAACAATAGTATCTACGCTTTCAACTTCATGGGTAGATAAATCAATGACCCCCAAGAGAATATTTTTAGAGGGTAGGGATGTTAGAACGCTGCAATCAAGATTGCTTTGCGCAGTCTCAATTGAAACTTGGTTGCAACAAGATTGCTCAAACTCTGGTAAAAAGGAGTATCCCTCAGGTCTTTCATGGATTAATGCTGCATAGCCAAAGCAGATATGAATACAAGTAGTTCCTCCAACACCCTCTAATGCAGCATTGAGTGCTTCAATACCAAACTCTCTAGCAGCATCGGGGCGAGCTTGCATATAAGGCTCGTCTAACTGAACAACATCGGCTCCAGCAGCAAAGAGCTCCTTGACCTCTTCATTGACAACTCTTGCATAAGCTAAAGCAGCCTCCCTGGGTGAGTCATAGTACTCATTTTGAGCTTGCTGAGCCATAGTGAAGGGCCCTGGTACCGTAATCTTGACTGTTTTATTGGTATTAGCTTTTAAAAAGTGTAAATCTTCCACAGTGGCTGAACTATTTCGCTTAAGCTCTCCAACAATTCTGGGAACGAATACAGGTTCCCCGCTTCTATCTAATGCTTCTCCTGGATTATCAATATCAATACCATCCAAAGAAGTAGCAAAGTGATTAGAATAACTTTCTCTGCCAATCTCTCCATCGGTAACAATATCTAGCCCTGCAGCCTCCATATCTCTAACTCCCAGTATGATTGCATCTCGCTGAGCATCTTTAAGGTAATCTGGTTGAATTCTCCATAGCTCTTTTGCACGGGTTCTTGGAGGAAATCTGCCAGCAAGTTTTGCCCTATCAATAAGCCACTCAGGCTGTGGATAACTTCCGACAATCGTGCATGGGAATAGTGGTAAAGTCATTTATCTCTCCTTAAAGTAAGTGTTATTCCTCAAAGACAACTAATTTAGATTTATAAGTTTCTCTTGGGATAGTATTAAATGAAACAAATTTAATGTCTGTGCTGATTAGTAATCTTTCACGAATCTCAGTTTTTAATTGTGCTTCCAAACCATCTGGAGCTGAATTGAAATTTTGGTTTAGCTCAATTTCAATAGGCAGAGGAGGCTCCTGAGAAACACCCTTTTTATTGGGTTTAATTAGAAACATGCCTGAAAGACTTTCGGTATAGTTATTTAGAATGGTTCTCAAAGAGGTTGGGAAAAAGTTAACACCTCTAACAATCAACATATCGTCTGTTCTGCCAATACATCTAATTCTTGGCCCTGTACGTCCTGTGGGGTTGGGTTGTTGGGTTACAACAACATGATCACGGCTTCTAAATCTTAGCAAAGGCATGGCCTCCCTATACAAAGCAGTATAAACAAGCTCCCCTTCTGCTCCATCTTCCCATGGAATTGGTTCTCCTGAGATTGGATTGATTAACTCCACATGGATAAATCCTCTAGGCATAAAATGCATGCCCTTCCCATCGTCATCTTCAGCCCATGCTGACAAAGTCATATCCCCTATACCCATAGATTCTCGAACCTTGCATCCAAAAGCTTCTTCAATTCTGCCTCTTATGAGTGGGTCGCCTCCTCCAGGTTCTCCTGCAGTGATCATATTCTTTAGACCTAATGCAAGCGTATCTACATCATGCTCTTTACACCAATCAATAAGATATAAGCCATAGGAAGGAGTACAACTTACCCCTGTAGCGCCAGTCCTTTGGATTGCAGTAACCATTCTTTCAGTATTACCGGTACCCACTGGGATTACATTGCAGCCTATTTTGTCAAAACCGTAATAAACAGCTCCTGCAACAAAGGGACCAGCATTAAAGCCAACAACAATTTTTTGACCTTCCCTAAATCCAGCAGCAGTGTAACCTCTTGCTACGTTAGTAGCATACATATCTAAGTCGCTGGATGTTAAGCCAAGGTAACATGGAACTCCTGTGGTACCGCTGGTACTAAATACCCTTCTTAGCTTTGATTCGTCGACTGCAAGATGGGCTCCAAAGGGAGGGCTTTCTGCTTGAGTTTGTCGTATTTCATCTTTCTCTGTAAAAGGAAGCTTGGCTATCTCATCTAAGGAGCCAATATCTTCAATACTCTTAAAGCCAGCTTCGCTAAGTTTTTTTTGATAAAAGAGAGAATGCTCTAAAAGATATGCAATTTGTTCGGGGTATCGTTTAGCATCTAATGCATACTGATCATCCAGCGAGCGAGTCTCGACTTCCTTATCAAATATCAAAGATCAATTCCAGCGCTTAGCGCATTGAGCTATATGACGCCCAAATTCTTTTGCTGTTTCAAGATCAGATTTTATAGGCCCATCATCTGGTCCTACATCAACATCTGACTGAGCCATGGCTCCTAAAGAAGCCCCGAGTCTATTCATATCTTCAACAGAGCCTGCAGAACTATTATTGCCAGGCATTTGCCCTAAATTTATCCACAGCATTCCGTGTTGAGCAGCAAAAGTGAGGATCTGAATAAGAGAATTTTGCTTATCACCATTTTGTGATCCAGAATTTGTAAATCCTGCAGCAAGCTTGCCAACCCATTTCATCTCTTGCCATCTTCCTGAAGAAAGCTCCATAAAAGCTTTAAGATCTGCAGATACAGAACCCATATAGGTAGGAGAACCAAAAACCAAAGCATCAGATTCATCTAGCATTGTCCAACTTGCTGATTCAGGATCTTTGAGATCATCAACGCTTATAAGATTTACCTTTGTTGAAGTATCCTCTCCAGCGCCCGCTGCAATTGCCTCAGCTTGCTTTTGGGTATGGCCATAACCACTGTGGTAAACAACGCTTACTGTCTTTTCCATAGTTAGCCTCTCTTATCTATGAAACTGTTCGTTATTTGGAGTGTGATCTCCTCCTAACCATTTAGCTAGATCAGCGTGCGCAGTTGCTGCTTTGTCTGCATTAATAGAATCCACATCTTCATGATCTACAGTGAACTCGATTAATAATCCAGATGGATCTGAACAGTACAATGAATAACAATAGCCATGGTTCAGAATATAAGTCTGCGGTTCTGTTACTCCAGCAGCTGCAAGCCTATCACGAATTCCATCCTGAGTTTCTTGGTCAACTTTCATTGCTAAGTGTCTAAAACCTGATGGTGGCAATTCAGGTCCAAACTCTGCAGCATCGTCATCATCTGCAAATTGAAAGAAAGCTAACGACTCACCATTGCCAATGTCAAAAAAACAGTGCATATAAGTTCTCACCTTTCCAAAAAGATCGGTTTGCTCTGCCCAGGTAGCAATCAGGGGGAAACCAATAATTTCCTCATAAAAATGTCTAACTGCTTCCATGTCTTTAGTAACATAGGCATTGTGATGAAGCTTTGTATTAGTTTTTAAAGATGTGCTCATAAGTTATCTCCTTAAATCTATAAATAGTTATTAAAACTGCATTGTAAAATCAATACCAAATCTCGCTGGTAATGCCGGCCACAAGAAGTTAAATCCTGGAGCAGGACCTGGGGAAAATTCAGTATTGTATTCTTCATCATTTACATTTTTACCCCAGAATACTAATTGCCAACTTCCCTCTTTCTCAATTCCAGCCCTAAGGTCCATTAATCTCACAGTGCTTCTTTTAGAGATATTGCCTGGATCCCACCAAGTATCACCAATTTCTTGATAATCAGCTCTGAGAACTAAGTCTAACTGACCGTTGCCAATTGGTTTACGATAATTTAAACCCAAATTGACAGTTCTGTCAGAAACTAAAGGAGCTTGGTTACCGTTATGAGTGGGATCAGCAGCTTTATCTATTTCACTATCTGTATATCCCAAACCTAGATAGGCAGTCAGGTAATCGTTTACTAATGTGCTCACCTCAATTTCTGAGCCTGTGTATGTAACCTCAGGAATATTTCCTAAGTTTTGAGTACTGGTACCCGGATCAAAGTAGAAGAAATAGGCATTCTCAAAATCAGTGTTATAAACAGCAATAGAAAGACTTGTTCTTCTATCATTGAGGAAAGTTTTATATCCAACCTCAAATGTGTCGGCAACTTGTGCCTCAAAAAGGTCTCCCACGCCAGGCGCTGGAACAGCCTCTCCTACACCTGTCTGATTAAACCCACCCGATCTGAAGCCTCTACTTACATCAGCATACATAGTAGTGTTTTCATCTGGTTGGTATCTAACAGTAAACTTAGGTTGTAATTCATCCCAGCTTTCTTTTCTTTTTTCGCCAAAGACTAAATTAAGTCCAGAGGTGTTATATAAAGCTGGTGTTAGAGTTGTGTTTTCTCTCTCATCATCATCGTATCTCAATGAAAAACTGGCCTCAGTTCTTTCATTAACATCATAAGATACCTGCCCAAAAACAGCCCAAGCAAAATTATCTTGGCCATCAGCTAAAATATTGAGCTGAGGACTAATGTCTGATGGATCCACAAACACTGAGGGTCTAAATACTTTCTTAACTGGATAGACGCCCTGACCCCTGTCAATTTGGTTACCAGTTGAAATATATCTGTCCGTTGATATGGCATAGGCTCCAAGGATCCAACGAAATCTTTCTTCCTCTGAGGAAGTTAATCTGATTTCCTGACTGATGGATTCAACCTCTAGATATTGGTTTTGACTTAAATCAGTTAAAGAATCACCAGTTAGAAATCTTATGAAATCTGCAAATCCTGTAGGTTCATTATTAAAATAGTTATAAGGATGCTCTCTAGGCAAGAAGTTGAACTGATCGCCCCATAGAGATTCATCGGTATCATCGTAAGCTGTAATTGAAGTTAGTCTACCAATTGGTAAATCCCAATCCAGCTTTAAGCTCATGCTAGTGAAGTTTCTTTCATTGCCTCCAGGATTATTTGTCATCACAGGCACTGAAACATCATCCGCCTCAGCAGCTATTCTGAAATATAGAGCAGAAGTCTCTAGTTTTGATACAGATACTCTAGCATCTGCTGAAAAAGTATCGGAAGGCTCATAAATTACTCTAAGTCTTGCAGACGTGTCTCTAACAGGATCAGCCTCTTCACCTAAATATACATTATCAATAAAGCCATCTGTATCTAGTGCTGATGCTGAGAATCTATACTTCATAGAGGCATCTTCATTCAAAGCCCCACTAATAGCAGCTTGAAGAGATGCTCCATTTCCACTATCAATACCTACCCTTACTCTTCCATCGGTTTCTTCTCCAGGCTGTTTGGTTACTATAGTGATAGCACCCCCGATAGCATTCCTTCCATACAGAGCTCCTTGAGGACCTCTAAGTACCTCGACCTGTTCAATATCAAAAAGAGCTTGGTTTAATTGAGTTGGGTTAGACATTAGTACGCCGTCAATTAGCACTGCTGCAGACATCTCACTGTTTCTTGCTTGAGAGATTCCTCTAAACGTTAAAAATGAGTTACCAGCATTTTGAGTTTGTACTAAAGTTACATTAGGAGTTAAATTGATAAAGTCCTCGGTAGTGTTAATACCTGCTGAACGTATTTCTCCTTCCGTAAAAGCCTTCACAGAGACTGGAGCCTCTGATAACGACTCATCTCTTTTACGAGCAGTAACCACTACATCTTCGATAACTGTTGCCCTTCCATCAGATTGAGCGAAGCTATCCTTTGGTAATGCAACCAAAACTAATGCAAAAAAATATTTTAAAAATTTCATAGAGTTCCCTTCCTTTTAAGATCTATCTCGACGATAGAAAAACATAAACACCCTTGGTTTATGTCAAAATCCCTGGCATTAGGATACCATAATTGATTAAAAAGGATGCAAATGACAAATAAATCAGACAAGGCTCCAACTACCTCTATTTGCGGTTTTGACGCAGATACCATAAATGTAAGAGGCAAAGATCTAGTAAATGATTTGGTTGGAAAATCAAGCTTTACAGAATACTGGCTGCTCCAAGCTATGGGCAACAATCCTTCTGATGCTCAAATTACAATAGTTGATGCGGTTTTGGTAACTATTATGGAGCATGGTCTAGTTCCATCCGTTATCTCCTCAAGACTAACCTTGCATGGTGCACCTGAATCAATTCAAGGAGCAGTAGCAGCAGGTATCCTGGGAGTTGGAGATAGATATGCAGGGACTGCGAGTGAGTGTGGAAAATTGTTTAGAAGAGTTGCTGAAGCTAGCAATCCAGAAAGCGAAGCCATAACTATAGTAAAAGAGTATAGATCCATAAAAAAACCTTTGCCTGGATTTGGTCATCCCATCCACAAAGGAACCGATCCAAGAGTTAATAAGCTTATTGAGGTTTGCGAATCCTGCAAAACAGATGGTAAATACATTAAGGCAATGCATTTATTAGAAAACACACTATCGGAAGAACTTGGAAAAGAAATAGTTACAAATGTTTCAGCAGCTATTGGGGCTGTCTTAGCAGAGGCATCCATTCCAAATGAAATGATGAGGGGAATAGTTATAACAGCAAGATGTGCTGGAATTGTTGGCCATTTGCTTGAAGAAAATTCAAATCCCATTGCGAATGATTTATGGGAAGGTGCTCAGCAGGCTGTTGACTACAAGAAGGATTAGTTATTTAGAGAGTTCTATAAAACAGCTTCTATGGCAGCCGTAAGTTCAGTAGATTCAGGCTCAACTTTATGATGAAACCACATAACGTTACCCTCTTTGCTTATTAAATATTTATTAAAATTCCACTGTGGCTCATTGCCAGTAACATCAGAGAGATATTTAAATAACTCAATAGCATTTTTACCTTTAACTTTTGAGGTTGCGTACATGGGAAAAGTCACGCCAAATTCAGTGCTACAAAACTCAGCCACCTCTGCTTCATCAGAAAACTCTTGAAAGAAAAAATCTCGAGAAGGAACGCCAATAACTGTGAAGCCCTGATCTTTATATTTAGAGTAAATCTTCTGTAAACCCTCATATTGGGGGGTATAACCACATTTACTTGCAACATTAACAACTAGAACTGTTTGATCAGAAAATGCACACAAGGATTGCGTTTCGTCTGAATCTAATTTTCTTAGCTTAAAGTCTAATGCCTCGTTACAAGCAAAGGTAAATCCGCCAAAAAAAAGAAGTAAGAAAAGTAAGGATTTATTCACTGCCAGTGAATTCTATACTGCTGGCGCAACAGCGTAAACAGTCGAAATAAAGATTGATACTAAAACTAGTAACTCAAAATTCTCTTGTAATTTATTTAAATTCATATCTTTAATAAAGTGGAGAGCCCTAATAAAGACTCTCCTAACTGTTTCCAGAGATGTCAGCAATTCATAGGGGGAGA
>Ga0255743_10004380_pt1 | contig 10849 bp, 10 predicted proteins | sample 101ome_19_FD_179950 | JGI IMG/M metagenome (GOLD analysis project Ga0255743, IMG submission 179950) | Coastal salt marsh microbial communities from the Groves Creek Marsh, Skidaway Island, Georgia - 101405AT metaG (version 2) | ecosystem: Environmental > Aquatic > Marine > Intertidal zone >...
TCTTCAAAACACATCATTTTTTTCGGAAATTTTAGGAAAAAAAATAAGGTTAAAAGTTACTTCTAAGGGTATTAAAACTGTTGAAAAGAATGGTGGTATTGACAATTATTTGTTAGGTCTTAAAAACTCAAAGTTAAATGATGAAACAAAAAAACTTAAGAAGGCAATTACAAATAAAAAATCTTAGGCATTTTTTGTTCCTAAAAATTTCATCAGATTGTCAATAATTATATCACCTAGATTCTCAACATTATCTATAATAAATGCATTTTTATAATACTTTGAGACATCGTGTCCTATTCCAATGGCAACCAAATTAATTGATTTATTATTTTGTATATTATTAACAATTTCTTTAAGGTGATTATCTAGAATATCTGGTGGATTATTTGATAGAGTTGAATCATCAACAGGAGCACCATCAGATATGACAATTAAAATCTTTTTTTTTTCTTTTCTACTAATTAACCTTTTATAAGCCCATTTAACAGCTTCACCATCGATATTTTCTTTAAGCAGACCATCTTTCAATATAAGACCAAGGTTATTTTTGCAGTTATTCCATGTAACATCAGCATCTTTATAAATTATGTGCAGTAGATCATTTAGTCTACCTGGTGTTTCAATTTTACCAGTTGATTCCCACTTTTTCTTAGCTTTTCCCCCTTTCCATTCTTTAGTGGTAAAACCTAAAATTTCTACATTAACTTTACATCTTTCAAGTACTTTAGTTATTATTTCTGTTGTAATTGCAGAGGTGATTATAGGCTTTCCTCGCATAGAACCCGAATTATCTAATAATAAACTTACGATGGTATTTTTTTCAATATTTTCGTTTTTACTCTTAAAAATCTCAAGGTTTTGCGGGTTGGCAACTAAATTAGCTAATCTTGATGAATCAATATAACCTTCTTCTTGATCAAATTTCCATGAGTTAGTATTTAGTGAGCTGAATAATCTCTCTAATTTTTTTACTAACTTGTTTATTAATCTTTTATTTTCATAATATTCGTTTTCAAATTTTTTTCTTAAAACATTCAACTCACTTTTTGAGGCAAGATTCTTTGCATTTACTGATAAATCAAATTCTTTTGTAAAAATTTTATAATGATAATTAATAGATTTTTTTTTTTCTAAAAAATTTTCACCTATATTATCGGTTTTTTTGCTTTTCTGTTTTTTGATTATCTTCTCATTAAAAGGAATTTTTTTAAGATTTTTTTTATTTTTATTATCTTTTGATTTAATTTGATCTTCATTTTTAAGAGTTTGATTATCAGGTTCTTCAACATTGATTTTAATCTTTTTAACTATTTCTTTTGCCTTAATGAAATATGATTCTTGGTTAAAAATAAGTTTTTTCAACTCCTCAAAATCATTTTTTGTTAATTCAGGAAAATATGTTTTAAAGTTTTCATTTTTTACAAATTTGCCTTCAAATTTATTTAAGATAGTTTGAAAAAATAAGACATTTTTTTTATTTAAATCATAATCAAAAAAAATATTAGGATTTTTTAAACTTTTTTGGATGTTTTTTTTACAGCCGATAAACTCTTCGAAACCTAATTTTAAACATCTTGCCACACTAATTATTTCAAATAATTTTTTTCTAGTTTCTTGTGTTGGACAATAATAATCATAAATTTTTTTATCTTTATACCTTTCGTTTAGTGCTTTGAAATCATAAACACCTCTGATTTTATGAAAAAGATCAAGTGTAATCTCATTTTCATTTTTTATGTTAAAATTATGGTTGTTGTTTTCTTTTTGCAGATAATTAAGTCTATTTTTTGAAATGGAATTGGCAACAATACTTTGATTATTCAAAAAATCTTTTTTTTGTTTTTTAAACAAGATCTCTCCCAAAACATCTTTGATAAAATTCACTTATAATTTTTTTATCGTTTTCATCACATCTATTAAAAAAGGTTAATCTAAAAGCTACGTCAACATCATTAAAAATCTCAATGTTCTGCGCCCAGATAATTGAAGTACGAGGGGACATTATTATTGATATGTCAGAAGATCTAAATGCATCTCTAATCAAATTTGCAAGCTTAACGATTGATTTAATTTGATCCTTTTTCTTTTTAGAAATTTTACTAATTTTTTTTATTATTATTTTTTCTTCAATTTCTGGTTTTAAAAAATTTAAAGTTGTAAATATATTCCATCTATCTAATTGACCCTGGTTTAGATTTTGTGTTCCATAGTATAGACCCGATTCATCACCAGCACCCAAGGTGTTGCATGTGCCAAAAATTCTAAAATGTGCATTAGGTTTCAAAACACTATTTTGATCAAGTAGTGTTAGCTTTCCGTCAGATTCTAATAATCTTTGAATAACAAACATTACGTCTGGTCTTCCCGCATCATATTCATCAAAAACTAAAGCAACAGGATTTTCAATTGACCATGGAAGTAAACCTTGTTTAAAAGTTGTAATTTGTTTTTCATCTTTGAGGACAATTGCATCCTTACCCAATAAATCAAATCTACTAATATGACCATCTAAGTTTATCCTTAAACATGGCCAGTTAAGTCTTGCAGCAATCTGTTCAATGTGTGAAGATTTTCCAGTTCCATGCAAGCCTTGGATTAAAACTCTTTTATTATATTTAAACCCCATTATGATGGACAAAGTTGTTGCTTCATCAAATACATAATTTTTATCAATTTCAGGTACAAGATCAGTTTTTTTTGAAAAATGCGATACAGCTACTCTTTTTTTTATACCAAAAAGCTCATCTGAATATGAGATGGTATCTAATTTTTGAGGCTTGTTTTGATTATTATTCAACATAATTTTATTTTTGTAAAAACTTAATTAATCTACTGTATGATTTATTAATTTCCTTTATATTCTTCTCTTTGTTCAGGAAGTTTTTATTTAAGTCTGGGTGATATTTTTTAACTAACTCTTTATATCTTTTTTTTAATTCTTTTTCATTAAATTCATCCTTAAAATCAAAAATTTTTAAACATTTTGATATCTCAGCTGAAAATTTTTGTTTTCTGTAAATGTTTTGTTTGTCTTTTCTTTTTGTAAAATTTAAATTCTCATGATCAAAAGAATATTCAAACTCAAATTTAATTTTTGAGCTAACTCCCTTAGAAAACGGTCTAGTTGGACGACCAATGAAAAAATCATTTTTTTGATAATCATAAATTTGAGTTTGACTTTTACCAGCAAAAAAATTCCACCTTTTATTATACTCTTTTACATGAGCAAGACAAAATATATATTTTTCTTTACAGTTTGGAGATTTCGGTGCGATATACTGTCCAGGATTTTTACACTCTTTAACATCACACTGCCTTTCATTTTCTCCAAAAATTTTGTTAAAAATATACTCAATTGACTTTTTTTTCATAATGTATTCTATTACTTTATATATGAATGAATCAACAATTTACAAAAAACTTAGTGATTTTTTTACACCTGATCATCTTCAAGTTATAAATGATTCTGAAAAGCACAAAGGACATTCTGGAAGTCCAAACACTGGAAATTCACATTTTTCTATAATTATTAAGTCCGATAAATTATTATCAATAAACCGGGTAGCTGGGCAGAGATTGATTTATAATGTTTTAAAAGATGAAATGCAAAATGGCATACATGCACTTTCCATAAAGATTATTTCTTAACTGCCGTAACCAGTTCCAAACATAAATTCTTGGTGTTTCTTAAGTGAATCTTGAAGTTCATTATTTGCATAATCATAAAGGTCTCTCATAGAAAGAATTCCTACTATCCTTTTTTTCTCAACAACTGGCAGATGCCTGAAGCCCTTAGACTTCATAATTTGTATAGCGTCAAAAGTTGTTCTGTTAGGTTGAATAGTCTCAACATTTTTTGTCATAATTTTTGATATTGTTGTTTTTTTTGGATCAAGGTTTTTAGGTATTACCCTAAAGGTTAGATCTCTCTCTGTGATTATTCCCATTAGTGCATCATCATTTTTATTATCACAAACTAAAAGCGCTCCACATTTATTTTTAAGCATAGTAACTGCTGCCTCAAACGCCGAAGAATTATGATCTATAATTACAAGCCTTTGATCAATCAAAACTTTTTCAAATAAATCTTTAATAATCAAAAAAAAACTCCCCATTTTAACTATAATATTTTTTTTCTACATTGTTAAACTTTTTTTTTGGTTATCTTTAATAATGTAATTTGATTATTTTTTTTTTTAAGAATTTCAAAATTTAAATCAAAGAAAGAGAAAACTTGTTTTGTCTTTGGTATTGTTCTACTTTCATACAAGACTAATCCTGCAACAGTTGAAACATTGTTATTTATTTGGAGATTAATGTTTAGTTCTTTGTTTAGATCTCTAATGTTTACATTACCTTCAACTAAAAAACTTGATGGAGAAAGTGGTTTTATGCCTGTAACTTTTTTTGATGTTTTTAGCATATCTTGTTCATCATCAATATCCCCAACAATTTCTTCAATAATATCTTCTAATGTTACAATTCCAAGAAACTCACCATATTCATCTACAACAATAGAAAAATGTTCTTTTCTTTTTTTAAATTCCATTAGTTGATTATCAAGTTTTGTCGACTCAGGTATAAACCAAGGTTTTTGACAAAGTGATTTTATATTAAATTTTTTAGAGTCACTATTTTTATAACTTATTAATCTTCTTACATGAAAAACTCCAATTATATTTTCTGGATTTTTCTCCCATATTGGAATTCTTGAATGAGGAGAGTTTTCAAGTTGTTCTAATAGATCGTTGTAAGTTATTTTGACAGGTAAACTAAAAATATCTTTTCTTGGAATCATAATTGAACCTACGGTAATTTCATCTAAATCCAATATTGATTTTAGCATATTTTTTTCATCTCTTGATGAATCTTCACCATGCAAATCTATAGCTCCTCTTAATTCTTCTTCTCTTTTTTCTGAAATTTCTTCTTTTTTAAAATTTGAATAATTGACCCCAACGATTTTTAATAAAATATAAACTATAAAATTTAATGTAAATGTGAGAGGATAAAGTAAAATAACTAATAATCTTATAAAAGGTGAAATTTTTAACGCATAATTATCTGCTTTTGAAAGTGCTAAAGTTTTTGGAATTAACTCTCCAAAAACGAGAATCATTAAAGTCATAATTATTGTGGCATAAAAAATACCATCAGTATTAGTTAGTTCTATCAAAATTTTTGTTGCAAGTGCAGAGGCAAGAACATTAACAAAATTATTAGCAAATAAAATTGTACATATAAGTAATTCTTTGTCTTTAAAAAGATCTTCAAAAATTTTAGCGTTTTTTTTTCCAGACTTAGCAAGATTATGCATTCTTGGTTTAGAAGCTGATGTGAGTGATGTTTCAGAACCTGAAAAGAATGCAGAAATAATTACAAGACCAACAATTGAACCAATAAGTATGTGTAAAGGTATATCCATAAGACTAAACTAAATTGTTATCAAGAAAAGTTTTAAATACTTTTTCATCCTCAACAATGTGTGCAACTGGTTTTCCAATATCTTTTAAAAGAATAAGTTTAATTTTATTATTTTTAATTTTTTTATCAAACTTTATATGTTTTAAAAAATTTGCAGATGAAATTTTAATTTTATAGTCACTCAGTTTATAAGGAATTTCCATTTCATCCAGATGAAAACAGAATTGATTAACCAGCTCATTTTTACAAAAACCAATATAATGAGAAAATTTTAATGCTAAATACATTCCTAAAATTACTGCTTCACCATGAAAAATTTTTTTTGAAAAACCACTGTAAGATTCTATAGCATGACCAAAAGTGTGTCCAAAGTTTAAAATTTCCCTAATTCCTTTTTCCTTTTCGTCTTTCCCTACTATTTTGGATTTAATATCACAACTAATTTTTATAATCTTAATGATTGTTTTTGTATCTAAAGCAAAAATTTTTTTACCTTTCTTTTGTAAGAAATTAAAAAATGATTTGTCACTTATAAATGAATACTTCAAGATTTCTGCATATCCAGAAACTATTTGTCTGTTTTGAAGACTTTTTAAAGTGTCAATTGAAATAATTACGGCTTTAGGTTGATTAAAGGTTCCAATTAAGTTTTTACCATATTTTGAGTTTATTGCAGTTTTTCCACCAACTGAGCTGTCAACCTGAGATAGAAGTGTTGTAGGAATTTGAATAAAATCAATTCCTCTCAGAAGAAGATTAGCAGCTAAACCTACAATATCACCAACTACTCCTCCTCCAAGACAAATTAAAAGTGAGTTTCTATCAATTTTTTCTTTAAGAATATTTTCGCAAAGAAAAATAAGATGTTTAAAGCTTTTTGTTTTTTCACTCGCTGGTAAAGTAATACCTAAAAATTTATTTTGTGATAACTTTTTAATATATTCAAAAGACTTAGGTAAATTTTTTAAAACGATTTTGTCAGTTACAACAATTATTTTTGTATAATTTTCGAAGTTTGGTATTAAATTTTTTATATCTTTAATTACATTTTCACCAATAAAAATTGGATAACCTTTATCTCTAAGTTTGACATTAAGTTTACTAAATTTTTTCATAATTTAACTTTTTAATTATTCTAGAAACAATATCGCCAGCAGTTAGATTATTCACACTGATTTTAATATCTGCTTGATTGTAATTAGTAATTCTATTTTTGTACATATTTTCAAGGTTTTTTTTAAGGTCACCTCTAAGTTTTGGTCTATTTCTAGTATTGTGTTTTAATCTATTAAGTAGATTTGACATACTAATATCCAGAAAAATACTAATACTTTTTTTTTTTATTTCTGAAATAATGTTTTTTTCACTTAAAATACCAGCACCAGTGGATATTATTGTATTATCTTTTTTTTGAAGAGATCTTAATAAAATTTTTCTTTCTAACTCTCTAAATTCTTTCTCCCCATATTTTTCAAAAAAATCGTGTACTTTTAAGTCAGAGGCTATCTCTATTTCGTAATCTATGTCGATAAATTTAAATTTGAGAATTTTAGATAAAATTTTTCCAATTGTTGTTTTTCCAACGCCAGTCATCCCTAAAATGACAATATTATTTTTCCTTAAATTCATTTACTTTATATATTAACTTAGATATTTAATGTATAATTTTAATAATAATAATTTACAATTACGATATTAAAAATGATGAATAAAATTATTTTGAAAATTTTAATTTCTTTCGCATTGGCGTTTGTTGTTTTTCTAATATATCTGGGTACAACAGATTTTATCGTCAAACCCAAAATCATTGAGAGCGAGTTTAAAATTGATAGGAATTAATTTACTTTTTAGCTTGTTATTACTTTTTTCTAGTTCAATTTTTGCTAACCAAATTATCTTTGATAAAAGCGAACTTAATAACGATTTTAATAATAAAAAATATATATCTGAAATTGGTGATGAAAAAAATTTAAATTTTCTAAATTTATTTAATAAAAAAAAATCTAAAGATATTGAAAATTTACTTTCAATTATACCTACTAAAAATTCAAATCCAGTTGTTCAAGATCTAATTTTTGAAATGCTTACTTCAAAAAAAAAAATTGATAAAAGTCTAGTTTCATCAGAGGAAGATAACCAAATTTTTGAACTTTACATAAGTAAATTATTTGACACTGGAAGGATAAACGAAATAGAACTCTACTACTCGCAATATCCAGACTTAAAAAAAAATGAATTTATTTTAAAAAAAATGATTGAAGGAAATTTATTAAGAAATAGGCATAACGAGGCATGTAAAATTTTAGATAACAAATCAGATAAAATGCCAGAGGTGTTTGGAAAAATATTAATAATTTGTGATATAATTAATAATAGGTTTGAAGAGGCGAAATTAGGGCTTTTACTACTTAAAGAACTTAATGAGCCAGGGAATGTTTTTTTTATCGATCTTGCATATTCTCTAATGAGTGAAAAAAAAATTAATGATTCCGAAAGTCTTAAGAAGCAATTAACGGAAATAAAGTCTCTTAACCCAATAATTATGTCATCTCTTCAATTTGCAGATATTTCTCCGAATTATGAGCAAATAGCAAGTTTAAGTATTAGCGGTCTACTATCAATTTTATCAAATCCAACGGTCGATACAGATTTAAAAATTTATTGCTCTGAAATCCTTGTAAAGCAGAAGAGAATAGAAGTTGATATGCTTTCTCAAGCATATCAATTATCTAGATTTAAAAATAGTGATATTGAAAACTCACTAAAAATTTATAAAACATTGTCACCAGCCAAAGCACGACCACTTTTGTTTCAGTCAATTTTGAAAGAAAAAAATTCCGAACAAAAATTAAGAAAAATTATTGCTCTTTTAAGAAGTTCACAAATTGATAATCTTTTTGGCCCAATTTCAGATTTAGTTTTTGAATTAGTTCCAGCGGAAAAGGGTATGATTTCTAATGAGGATAAATTATTACTGTCAAGAATGTTCCAATCAAAAAATAAAATTTTTGAAGCTAATAATATTTTAAATGATTTTGATGGTAAAGATTTATCATCAGATATCTATGAAAGAAAAATTTCTCTTTTAGTAAAACAAATATTAAATGGAAATTATTTAGACGAAGATAAACTTCGAGAATATTTAACTTCTTTAAGCAAAAAAGAAAAAATTACATCAGAAAAGTTAAAAAAAATATTAATGGTTCTTACTTTAAACGCAGAATTACCTCAAGATATAATTAATCTAATCTCAAATTTTAACTTTACAGAATCTGATAAATCAACTAGGGGAAACCTACAAAATATATTTTTGGTTGAAAAGTTTTCACAAAATAAAGATTTATTTAATTCTTTGGAGATATTTTTTAGGATTCTCTCGAATAGAGACTTTGAAGAACTAAGTCTATTAGAAAATTATCAAATTTTAAAAATTTTAAAAAATTTTTCTTTTGATGATTATTATAAAAGATTAATAGAGAATATTTTACAATGAATATTAAAAATATAAATTTAATTGAAAGCTATATTGAACATATATGCGTTAATAAAAATTTATCAAAGAATACAATTAAATCATATAGAGAGGATTTGTTTGAATTTTCAAGATTTATCAAAGGAAATGAAATAAAAAAAATCCAAGACAATAAAATTAGAGAATTTATAAATTATTTGTCCATTAAATTTTCTCCTAAAAGTCATAGTAGAAAATTATCATCTCTAAAAAATTTTTTTAATTATCTTTTTGATATAAAAATAATAAATTTTAACCCCGTAAGTAATTTCGACTTTCCAAAAGTACCTAGGTCTCTTCCAAAATTTTTGACTGAGAATGAAGTTAAAATTTTAATAAATAAAACTTATCAAGATGTCACTAATAAAGGGTTAAGATTATCTGTAATGTTGGAAATACTTTATACCTCTGGTATCAGAATATCAGAGTTAGTAAAAATAAAGAAAAATGAAATTAATGAAAATTTATCTTCAATTTTGATCAAAGGTAAAGGTGGGCAAGAAAGAGTAGTGCCCTTGTTTGGCAGTGCAGTGAAGTGTCTTAAAAAATATTTAAATTTGGATGAAATAAAAAAAGAAAATAATTTTTTTTTATTTCCATCAGGTTCAAAGGATGGTCACATTACTCGGCATAGATTTTTTCAACTTCTAAAGAAGTTAGCTGATGAATGCAATATTTCCAAAGCAAAAGTTTCCCCCCATGTAATAAGACATTCTTTTGCGTCACACTTACTTGATAGAGGGGTTGATTTGAGAATTATACAAGAGTCATTAGGACATAAGGATATTTCAACCACTCAAATTTATACTCATATACAAGCAAATAAAGTTAGAAAAATTCTTGATGAAAAACATAGTTTAAAAAAAGAAATTAAAAAATTAATAAAAATTTAAGTTGAGTTTATTTAAAACTTCTATATTAAACTTACAATGCTAAACTAAAAAAGAGGAAATTATGAGTTTTAAAATTATTGAACAAGCAAAACCTAGGTTAAACAGAAGTGAACTTGCTGTTCCTGGAAGTAACCCTTCACTATTTGAGAAGGCTGCAAAAAGTAATGTTGATGTTATCTTCTTAGATTTGGAAGATGCAGTCGCTCCAGATGAAAAAGAGCAGGCAAGGAAAAACATCATTGAAGGTCTTAACGACATTGATTGGAATACAAAAACAATGTCTGTTAGAATAAATGGTCTTGACACACATTTTATGTACAGAGATGTTGTTGATCTTATTGAAAAAGCACCTGGAAAGTTAGATTTAATTATGATACCAAAAGTTGGTACTATATCTGATGTTTATGCTGTTGATATGTTATGTACCCAAGTTGAAGATGCAATGGGTTTAGATAAAAGAATTGGATTTGAATTAATTATTGAAACAGCACTTGGAATGCAGAATGTTAACGAAATAGCTTCATATTCAAGAAGACTTGAATCTTTGCACTTTGGAGTAGCTGATTATGCTGCATCAACTAAAGCAAAAACTACAGTTATAGGAGGACCAAACCCTAACTATCATGTTCTTACAGATAAAGATGGAGATAATCCTAGAGAAAAACATTGGGGAGACATGTGGCATCATGCTGTATCAAAAATGGTGATTGCTGCAAGAGCTAATGGTTTACGTCCAATAGATGGACCTTTTGGAGACTTCAATGATCCAGATGGTTACATTGCACAGGCTAACCGTTCTGCAACACTGGGTTGTGAAGGTAAATGGGCAATCCATCCAAGTCAGATTGATTTAGCAAATCAAGTAATGAGTCCATCAGATAAAGAAGTTAATCAAGCAAAAAGAATTTTAGAAGCTATGGAACAAGCAAAGAAAGATGGAAAGGGTGCTGTTTCCCTTGATGGAAGACTTATTGATATTGCCTCGATTAGGCAGGCGGAAGTTTTAGTTGAGAAAGCA
>Ga0255743_10004391_pt1 | contig 10837 bp, 5 predicted proteins | sample 101ome_19_FD_179950 | JGI IMG/M metagenome (GOLD analysis project Ga0255743, IMG submission 179950) | Coastal salt marsh microbial communities from the Groves Creek Marsh, Skidaway Island, Georgia - 101405AT metaG (version 2) | ecosystem: Environmental > Aquatic > Marine > Intertidal zone > Salt...
CGCGTCGTCTTCTTGTCCACTGCATCCTTAACCGCCGACGACGTCTTTCGCGCCATCGTCTTCATACCCCTGCCCGCATCTTTCGCTCGAGCGATCGCCGCTCGCTTCAACGCGTCGCCACGCGTCGTGTTGAGCCCCATCGTCGCCAACACAGCTAACGCCGTGCCGAGCGCGAAGGACGCCAATCCTCCCAATCCGCCCCCCGCCTGTGACACCTTCCCACGCATCGCCTTACCGCGGTTCTCCGGCGATCCGTACGCGCTGTCTTCACTGATCCCACCGCCCGGCGAATCCATCACCCGGTTCGATTTCACCTCACTCTCTTGAAACGCGCGCGCCTCGTACGAGTTTTGATACATCGGCGTCTCCGGCTGCGAGTACGCGTTAAACTTATCAAACATCTTCGCGCAATCCGCATCACTCATCGACTCATCATCCACGAGCGTCGTCGGCTGCACCACCGCCGTCGTCATCGGTTTCACCACCGCTCCACCACTCGTCCCGCTCGGCGCGAACGCGCGTTCCGCCTCGCGTCTCGCCGCCCGCAACGGACTCTCCGCGACGTCTCTTTCGACGACTCGAACGTCTCTTTCGTCGTCACCCATCGCCATCGCTCGATCTCCCGGCATCTCCAAAAACACCACACACGCGCGACACACCTCACGCTCCTCGTTCACCCCCTCCAACGCCCGAACCGTCGCCGCGAACGCCTCTCGACGCGCGCGCTCCAACGACTCGCTCAACCCTCTGAGTTCCGACCGCTCCTCGCGCCCATCCGCCTCGAGCGCGCGCACCATGGCGCACAACCGATGCGACATCGTCTCCACGCACGCGTGCACGCGAGCGAGAAGACGTAATTCGATGGCGTCCGCGCCCTCGTCGAGACGACCGGTCGACCACGCGCGCGCTTCACACCGCGCGACGGCGTCGCGAAGATGGGTCGCGAGGTCTCGCGCGCGTCGAGACGCCGCCTCGTGCGGGGTGATGACGTCGCGGAGAGGGGACGACCGCGACGACGGGGAGGACATGGCGATCGGAGACGTTTTTGTGCGTCTCGTGCGAGCGTCGCGGGCGTCGCGAGTCGGTCGCGCGCGCGCGTGTGGGGACGATGATGATGGAAAGTGACCGTTGGTCGGGCCGACGGTTCGGTTTATCGTATGAAGCGGGCGCGCGACCGGGACGAGGCTGGGGAACGTCGAGGATCGATCGATCGAGAGGGTGCGGAATGGAAAAGAAAGCGAATGGATGATGGTTGATGCGTCGTCTGTCTTGAGATCGAGGCGCGCGCTGCTAACTCTAGAGATTGACGAGGATGGGGTAGTCGCGTAAGAGTTCGGTTTGGGTGAGGACGTCGCCGTCCTCTTGCGGCGTCCAGAGCACCTCGACGGCTTGTAAAGCCTCGATGCGAACTGCGGCGAGACGCTTGAGCGCCGTCTTGAGATCGGTGGCGTCGGTGATGTCTGGCATTTTGAGACCGCCGTCGGCGGCGGCGAGAATGGTGACGAGGATGTAATCGTTGGTGTCGGCGTCGGGATCGACGCCGACGGCGACGGATTTTTTACGCGCGTTAACGTTGACGAGCGTTTCTTGTTCAAATTTCCCGCGCTCGTCGATGGAGAAATCGTTAAAGGTTTCTTCCGCCTGTTCGGGACCTCGACACACCTTGGACGTGGCGTAGCCGTAGACGCAGTATTCCGGGTTGCGCAACAGCGCGAGCGCCGTCTCCTCGAGGACGTAGTGCAACCCCTCGGACGACGACGTGTCCGCCTTATCCGCGATGCGTTCGAGATCTCTCTGCAACGATCGCGCGGTTCCGAGCAAACCGACCTGAATCTTCACCACGCTGATGGAATCTCCACCCGCGGTGAGCCCGTCGCCGAATCCGGCGCCCCCGGTCAAGTTGCGCAACGCGTTGGACACGAACATCATCGTCATCGCGAGGAGGATAAAGTTGAAAAAACCACCACCGCCAAAGTACAACCCCGGTCCCATGCCGAAACCGTACCCGAACCCAGGTCCGATCATGAAGGAGGACGTGCGCGCGATCGGGGCGCCGACGCTCGGCGCCGAGTACGACGACGACCCGAACGACGACGACGCGCGCGGCGCTCGGAACGACGACATCGAGCTCGATCTAAAGCTTCCACCGCCCATGCGTCCGCCGCTTCTCGCCGCGAGCGCTGCGTCTGGCGTACCCATCGTCGTCGCGAACGCCACCGCGAGCGCCAAGGCGGTGGTTCCCGCGGCGCGTCCCGCGCGCGCCCACCACGACGTCGTCGACGCGTCAGCATCCTCGCGCGCGTCGTCCGTCGACGTCGCCGTCGTCGCGCGCGCGCCGCGCGCGGTCGTCGATGACGACACCGTCGTCGTCAGCGCGCGCGCGCGACCCGCGGAAACGATTCGCGTGGCGCGCGCGGGCGCGCGCGCACGCCGATGAAGATCGCGTCCGACACCAGCCCCGCGCGCCCATCGCGCGCCCATCGCCGTCGCCGTCGTCACCGCCCCGATCGTCGCCATGTTTGACGACACTCGGTGCGCACCGTCGAGTCGCGTCGCGTTCGCTCGCGGTCTCTCGCGTCGACGTCGACGTCGACGCGTCGTCGAGTGTCGAGCTCATTGCTCGCCGTGCGCGTTTCTCCCCACCATGCCTGCGCGCGCGTTCGCCTCCGCCCTCGTCGCGCGGCGCGCCTCGAGATGCGTCGTCGCGAGACGTTCGTCCATCTCTCGCGCGCGCGCGTCGAGCGGCGACGGCGCCGAGGGCGAGCGCGCGCGCGAGCGCCGACCGACGGTCAACCGCCGCCCCGAGCGCGGATTCGGCGCCGAGCGTCATCGCACCGCGGGTCGCACGGATTCCAATCCGTACGAGCGCGCGATGAATCGTGGATTCACCTCGCGCTCGAACGACCCTTTCGACGGCGCCGACGCCGAGGAGGAGGAGACGGAGCGCGTGAGTAAAATTCTGTCCCGCCGCGGCGACTGCAGCCGCCGCGAGGCGGAACGACTCATAGCGGACGGTCGCGTGCGCGTGAATGGGAAAGTGATCACGGAACAGGGACACAGAGCGTCTCCGGTGACGTCCACGATCGAAATCACGGGCGAGGGCGCGAGATGGTTGCGATCAAAGTTGACGCTGGCGGTGCACAAACCGCCGGGGTTGGTGAGCAACCTGCCGACGGGGGACGAGACGCCGGCGAGCGCGTGCGTGGAACCGAGAAACGCGTGGATGCGAGCGATGCGAGAGGTGCCGATGGAGGATTTAAAGCGCGCGACGAGCGATCCGTCGAGGTTTAACGTGTGCGGACGGTTGGATAAAGAGAGTCGAGGGTTGTTGATTTTAACCGAGGACGGGGCGTTGGCGCGAAGCGTCATCGGCGGCAACGGCGTGACGAAGAGATACGTCGTCACGACGGATGCGGACGTGCGAGAATCACACATGCGTTCGCTCAATGGTCGCGTGCAATTAGATGGGGTGGAGCTGTTGCCGATGAACGTTCGGAGACTCGGTCGGGGGTCGAGAACGCTCGAGTTTAACCTTCGCGAGGGGAGGAATAGACAAATTAGACGCGTGTGCGAAAAATTCGGTCTTCGAGTGGTGGATCTGTTTCGCGTGCAAATCGGGGACATCGACATCGCGGATCTTCCGGAAGGGGCGTGGAGAATATTGAGCGACGATGAGGTGCGCTCGCTTCGCGAGCTCGAGTTTGAGTGAGAGAGAGCGCGGGCGGCGTCAGTCGCTACAGCGTCTCAGAGGAAATGTTGTATATATTAAAAGAAATGTGTCAACTCGTCTCGTCTCGGTTTTTTGTGCATCTAAGACGCCAACTCGTTGAATTTCGACTTGTCCTTGGCGCCCTTCTTCTTCTTGGAAGATTGCGCCGCAGCCTTGGCGACGACGGCGGCGGAACCGGTGACTTTTTTCTTCTTCTTCGCCGCCGCGGCTTTGGCTAACTTGGCGCGAGCCTCCGCCGGATCGACGAGCTCGACGGGGGCGGAATCTTTCTCCTTTGCCGCGGTTTCTTCCGATTGGACCTCACCTCTCGCCTTAGCCTCAGCCTCAGCCTTTTCGCGCGCCTCTCGAGCCGCCTTTTTCCGTCTTCTCGCCTCGGCTTTGGCGGGATCGCTCGCCTCGTTGTCGATTTTATCATCCAAACCGAGCTCCTTGAGCGCGTTCTCAAACTCCTCCGCCTCCAAACGCGCCTTTTCCTTCTTAGAGAGTACTTTTTCGCTCTCCTTCGCCTTTGGTTTCGCCTGCGCCTTGATCGAAGCCGCCGCGTCGTCCTTCGTCTCCTCGGCGTCCTCCTCGTCGTCGTCGCTCGGAAGTTCCGCCAACATGTCGTCGATGCCTTGACTCTGCAACACATTCTTCACCTCCGCCTCCATCTTCGCCTTCGCCTTCGCCTCGTCCTCTTCCTTCTTCTTCCGTCTCGCCTCTTCCTCCTCCGCCTCGCGCTTCGCCGCCTCCTCCTCCGCGCGTCTCGCCTCGTCGACGAGCGGGTTTTCGACGCGCGTCTCCTCCTCGTCGAAATCCGCCCACGACCCCGTCGTCGTCAACGGCGGTAAATCCGGGAGCGCCGACACCGGCTCCGGCGCGTCTTCTGTGTTCGTCACCTCCACCATCGTCTCCTTCGTCGTCACCTCCGGCACCGCCTTCGTCGGCGCCGACGACTCCTTCGTCCCGGGCTCGCTCGGGGACGCTTTTTGCGCCACCTCGGCCACGACGTCGTCATCGCGCGCCGTCGTCATCGTCATCGGCGTCTCCACGGTGGAGTCACGATCGTGTTTGTGCTTCCCACCGCCGACGAGATTCTTCAGGAATCCCAGCGGCCCCATCGTCGTCGGCGGCGGCGCGTCGTCGCGTCGCTCTGTCGTCCCGTCCCGTCGGCGCGACCTAGGGGCGATTTGCTCGGTTTCAGATGTCCGAATGTGTATGGGTACGTATTCAGATTGGTGTGAAACCCATGTGTGGATATATAGTGGGTACATAGGTGTGGCGCGTGGGTTTGTCATTTGTGGGTTTGTATAGTGTATACGGTGTCGTACTATGGATACGTGGACATCTATGTGGAGGTGATGTATGTTGACGACTCGTGACTCAAGGAGTATAGGGGTCTGGTGTGCCCCACGACGACGACGATGGTGCGCGAATGCGCGCGCGCGCGGTGACGACGACGCGACGACGCGACGCGACGCGACGCGGGATCGACGCGACGCGGGATCGATGGTGACGATGAGTGTCGACGAATCGGTCGACGAATCGGTCGACGCCGGTGGACGACGGACGCGACCGTCGGCGCGGCGAGGAAACGATGACGCGCGCCCATCGGCTCGTGATGGGGACGACGTCGAGGCGCCGCGAGGATCGACGTCGGCGGTGGACGACGATGAGAGAGATTTGAGCGTCGCCGAACGGTTGTGCGCGACGCAGTTGGGGGTGTCGTACGATAAGCGAGATCGGCCGTGGTTGGAACACGGCGAGGCGTGTCTGTTGGCGACGGGACAGCTGTATCCGCTGTGCGCGGTGGCGACGGGGATGCGAACGGCGAATATATCGCTGTGTGGGTACATGGAACTCGTGCCGAACATCGTGGGTGCGGCGTATTTCGTCGGTGTCGCGGGTACGGTGGCGTCGTGCGTGTGGGGGACGCTGCGCGCGACGCGGGCCGAGCCACATCGAGCGCTCAAGGCGGCGCGGTTCGCGGCGGGAATGACGCCGGCGGTGACGCTCGCGGGCACGTTCGTGTTTCCGAGGTGCATGTGGAACGTGCATCAGACGTGCGTGGTGTGGTGGGCGTGGAGCGCGCTGTTCGCGATGGTTTTCGAGTGGGTGGCGGATTCAAAGTTTGTGGCGAGACGCGCGAGGTGCGGGGAACGCGTGGTGACGAGCGACGTCGTCCTACCGCAGTTGACGTACGTCATCGGGTTCGCCATCACGCTCAAGTTTTATTACACCAACTCTTCCGATTTCTTTCGAGGGGAGATTCTGAGCGCGAATAGTTTTTCGTGGTGGTGTCTCAGCAAACACCGGGCGGGGACGTTTGCGGGGCGGTCCAAGGCGAGAACGTACACTTGGAGAGAATTGTTTCTCGTCGACGGGTTGTACGCCGCGCTCATGATGTGCGTGTACAGATTTAATCAGTACCACGGATGTGGAGGGACGTGGGGGACATTTTAAGGACGACAACTTGTCGTCGTTGTAACGTAGAAATCATAGTCGTGCCATCGAGTCAACGCGAGCGAACCTCACTCCTCGTCTCATGTCGTTCTGTGATAGACGATTCGACTCTTTTGCCGCGCGCTGGCGCGGAACAGCGCTCGCAAAATTTCTCGGCGTCGGATACGTGCACGACGGGAACGCGCGCGCCGAACCGACGCGCACGACGACGCCTTGGCGCGAGAAGAGTCTAGCGCTTCGCCAACTGGTGCGACGGAACCGCGAGCGAAAAGTCAAAGAGGAACGACGCGTGTCGAACGGATCACCGATACGATTCGCGAACAAGAAAAAAGTCGTGGCTAGATGAATAGACGTTATTGTTACACTAATTTGTGGTTGTTTCGAGCGCTTTCATGGCTTCCTTGGCCGACGCGTACGTGGAGTCCCACTTTTCTTGAGCCTCGTTGGCTTCAGCAACAGCGGCGTTCGCGCGCGCAATCATCTCTTCGCGCTCAGCTCCCTCAACGAGCGCAGCGGAGTCTTGCAGTTGTTTGGCGCGCGCGTGCGCCTCTTCGGCGACCTTGTAAGCCTTTCGAGCCGCCCTCAAGAGTTTTTGCGCATGCTTTTCGGCGCGCGCGTGTTTCTTCGCCTTGACCGCCTCAGCCTGAAGACGTGCCTGTTCCTTTTCGGCCTCGATGCGTCTAGATTCGGCTATTTCCGCATCTCGTCTTCGCTGTTCCTCTTCAGCCGCGAGACGTTGTCGTTCCTTTTCAGCCTCCATCAAGATTCGTTGGCGCTCTTCCTCCTCGGCGACGAGGCGGCGGCGCTCCGCTTCCTCAGCTTCGCGACGTTCTCGTTCGACACGCTCGCGTTCGGCGTCTTCCACTTGCTTTATACGCAGCCGTTCTTCCTCGGCCGCGATGTGTTGACGCTCCTCTTCGCGTTCTTTCTCCTCGGCGAGCCGCAACGCCTCCTTTGCTGCCTCGATGCGGCGCCGCTCCTCTTCTTCGGCTCTGCGTCTCTCCTCTTCCAGACGCGCTCGTTCGATCGCTTCGCTCTCCGCTTCCTCGGCTTGGATTTGTTTCAATCGTTCGGCGTGCTCCGCTTGAGCGCGACTCAAAGCAGCCTTCGCTTCTTCGGCCTCCTCCTTCAAACGTTGCATTTCCGCGGCGTCCGCCTTGCGCGCCTCTTCTCGAGCGCGCTCCGCGAGCTTTTGCTCTTCCTCCACCGCGCGCAACGCCAAAATGCGACGCTCCTCCGCCTCGGCCTTGGCGCGCTCGGCCTCGGTGCGAAGCGTTTGAGCCTTTTCGACCTCCGATTGTATGCGCGCAATCTCTTCCTCGAGCGCGGCGCGTTTGCTCTCTGCCTCGCTCTTGGCGCGTTCGGCGGCGACCGCCGCCGCCTGAAACTTGAGGGACTCTTCGTGACGCAACGCGCGCTCTTCCTCGGCCGACGCGAGTTTGGAGGAGATTTCCTCTTTTTCCTTCTGCGCACCGTCGAGATCTTGCTGAAGTTTGTCGTTCGCTTCTTGAAGAAGTCGCGCGTCGCGTTCGATGGCCTCGGTCGACGAGACGTCCTTCCCGGATGTCAAAGTCGACGTTTGATTTTCGTATCGGGCCATCTGTGATTCGAGCTCGATGAGCTCGCGTTGCGCCTTTTCAAGCGCCGCGTTTCTCACCGCCAACTCTTCCGTCACGCGCTGCACCTCTTTCATGCACTGTTCCTGCGCCGCGCTCGAATCCGCCTCGAGAACGCCCAGCTCTTCCTTCGCGTGCGCGTATCGCTCGAGCGACACCGTGAGCTCCTCTTGAAGCTGTGCGACGCGCGTGGTGTTACCTTGAAGCTGTTCTCGAAGCGATTTTGCCTCCAACTCGAACGCCGCGCGCTGTTCGTTCACCACAGAATCCAATTGCGCGGTGGAAACGACGATGTACTCGGAAATCGTCGCTTCGGCGTGTTTGAGTTGCAACACGAGTTTGGCGTGTTCGCCCTCGAGACGATGCACTTCGGCGTTCGATTCGAGCGCGGCGGCGGCGCGGGCCTCCGTGAGTCTTTGTGCTTCCTTCGACGCCTCGACCTGCGCGCGACGCAAATCCTCGAGGGCGTCATCGCGCGCCGTCTTCGCCTCGGCTGAAGCCGTCGCCGCCTCGACGGCGCGGCGTTTGCTCGACTCCAGCTCTGTCTGCATCTCGGCGAGTTTTCGCGCGAATTTTGCCTCTTCCTCCGACGAGGACTCCACCGCATCCTCCGCGCGCGCTAAAGCGCGCCGAAGCTTATCCTCGCTGGACGATAACTCCTCGGCCAGCGTCTCGAGATTTTTCTCTGAAGACGACAGGCGCCCCTCGAGCTCGCTGAGTCGCTCTTCTTTTTCAGCCAATTTCTGCGTCAACGCGCGCGTCTCGTTCTCAAGTCGCTCGCGTTCTTCCTCTTGTCGCGGTTTCGTCTCGGTAAACGTGTTCAAACTTTCATTCAAGCGCGCGACCGTGCTCGACAGTTCATCCACCTTGGCTCGAAGCGCGTCTCGACTCGCCTCGGCTTCGGCGAGCGCGGCTCGTAAATCGTCGTTGTCGTCACCCACGCTCGGATCACACGTCGGTTTCGACTTTAACGCTTCATCGAGCGCTGTCTTCGCCTGTTCCAAGTCGGCCGCCACGGACAGACTCTCCGTCTCGATCGTCGCTCGAGCCTTGGCGGCTTCAGCGAGTTGTCCTCGAAGCGCCTTCCACACCGCGTCGCGATCCGCCACGGCGGCGGCTTCGCGCGCGCTCGCCTCGCTCGCCTCCGTCTGCGCCTGCGCGAGTTTACGTCGCGTCTTTGCCGCGTTGCTCACCTCTTCGCGCGCACGCTCGAGCTCGTCGTTCGCCCGGCGAAGTTCCTCTTCCATCTCCGCGAGACGCTGCTGCAGAGGCGCGACGTTCGCCGCCGCCGTCGCCTCGGCGCGTTCCATCGCGCGCCAGTTCGGACCTCCGTACGAATTCAACGCGCGACCGCGCGAGTTGAACAAGTCGACATCGCGTAAACGAGAGCTTAGGGACGAAGTCGGCCCCGGGGCGAGCGAATTCGACGATCCTCCCATCACGAACGGCGCGACGACGGCCGTCGCTCCGACGGCGAGCGCGGCGACCCATTTCGCCGACATGGCTGCCACGCTCTTCGCCGCCGGCGCGACCGCGACGGACGACACCACCGTCGCCGCTGCGTTTTGGTGATCGGCACCGCGTTGAACGTCCGGTTCAGGCTCTGTCGCCGTCGTCGTCGCGGCGGTCGCCGCCGCCGCCAACGGCGCCGCCTCCAACCTCTCCGACGTCACGTTCGCGTCCCTCTCTTCATCCTCGCTCGTCGACATCGCCTCGTCCTCCTCGTACGCGTCCTCCTCCTCCTCCTCCTCCTCATCATCATCATCATCATCATCGCACGCATCCTCCTCACCCGCGCTCGCTCTCGCCTCTCTCGCCCTCGCCTCTCTCGCCTCCAACGCGTGCTCGAACGCGTTCGCCACCGACGTCACGTACGCGCTCGTGTACGCCCACCTCGCCGCCCGTTCCTCCGCCTCCGCCGCCTCTCTCTCGTGCGCGTCTTCCCCTCCCCCCTCACTCTCGCTCGCACCGCTCTCCGTCCCCGCGCGCGCCGTCGCCGTCGCCCCGTCGCCGTCGCCGTCGGGTCCGTACGCGCGCCACACGACGGGCGCGCCGTCGATACCCCTCTCCCTCGACACCGCGCGTCGCTCGCGACGCCGAGACGCGAACCCGCGTCGCCACCGCGCGAAACCACCTCGCGTCGGCGTCGACGCGGCGTCATCACGGTCGCGACGCGCGAGCGTCTCGCGCCACGACGCGAGCGCGGTGCCCATGGAGAAATGCGAATGGGAACGCGCGCGCGTGAATGAATGAATTCGTCGGTGCGCGCGATCGCGAGACGACCGATCCGATCGCCAGACGACGAATCGACGACCGCGATTCCACCGCGCGCGTCGTCGCGTCGACCGGTGACGCGCGCGCCGGTCACCCGTCGTCACCCGTCGTCACCCGTCGTCCTCTGACGCCACGAATTCAAACGAACGCGCCGTCCGTCCGTCCGTCACGCGTGTGTGTTCGATGGGTGTTTCTGGTCTATTCTATGAGGTAGGTACACACACTTTGTGTCACACACACACACGTATTCCACGTATCAAATCACCCATCAAATACATCACACAGTACGGTGTCACACACACACACGTATTCCACGTATCAAATCACCCATCAAATACATCACACAGTGTCACACACACACCATCGCCCCCTCGCCCCGTCGACGCGTTCGCCCGCACAACTCGACCGACCTCTTCGCACGATGGTGGCTCTCACGACGCAAGGATTCGCGCTCGCGACCGCGACGCGCTCGGCGCTCGCGCCGCGAGGTGCGTGTAGACGACGACTCGTTTTTCACTGCGCGCGATGATTCACGACGTCGACGACGACGACGACGACGCGATGGGACTACGGACGACGACGCGCGGGGTGGAGCGATACGCGACCGAGATACGCGATCGATCGGGCGATCGGGGGGCGCGCGCGTCGATCGGGCGAGACGCGCGCGCGAGTGCGTGTTCGAGCGCGTCGGAAGGCGAGACGGGTGGGAGGATTACGTGGACGCGCGGCGTGACGGTGTCGGGCATCGCGCGCGACGACGACGACGACGACGACG
>Ga0255743_10004395_pt1 | contig 10832 bp, 8 predicted proteins | sample 101ome_19_FD_179950 | JGI IMG/M metagenome (GOLD analysis project Ga0255743, IMG submission 179950) | Coastal salt marsh microbial communities from the Groves Creek Marsh, Skidaway Island, Georgia - 101405AT metaG (version 2) | ecosystem: Environmental > Aquatic > Marine > Intertidal zone > Salt...
CCAAAAAAAAATTATAATATCTTTTCAAAATACTTTAGAACTATTTAGGAGATCTTTTGGATAAAATTCTTTGAAGAGTTCTTCTGTGCATTTTTAAACGTCTTGCAGTTTCGGAAACGTTTCTATTACAAAGTTCAAACACGCGTTGAATGTGCTCCCATTTTACTCTGTCAGCTGACATGGGATTCTCTGGTGGCTGAGCTTTACTGTTTGGTTCAGCTAACAACGCTGCCTCTACATCCTCTGCATCAGCTGGTTTAGCTAAATAATCAATTGCTCCTGCTTTAACTGCAGATACTGCTGTAGGTAAATTCCCATAACCTGTTAACATTACAACTCTACTATCCGGTTTAAGTTTATGGATTTCTTCAATTACATCCAATCCATTTCCGTCCAAAAGCCTTAGATCTACAACAGCAAAACCTGGAGGTGATTTTCGAGCTGATATTAAGCCTTCTTCTACACTTTTGGCCAAAGAAACTTTAAAACCCTTTGACTCCATAGCTCTTCCCAATCTGTTTCTGAATGGATCATCATCATCTACAATTAGCAAGGTTTTATCTGCAAAATCTTCAATATTCATCTTACCAACTGTATTTTTCATAACTCTTAATATACGTGGCATACCAGTTTTTACAACTCTTGCAGAGCAAATAATCCAGATATCAAAGTCTAATTCATTTCAGTGCTAGGTGTTTTTTTTTCTTTACATAAACTGAAATTACTTTATTTCGCGATTTAAGTTGTTTTTTTTAGAGGATTTTTTTCATGAAAAAAAACGACTGACTGTTAACTAACGAGAGGTTTTATGAGATGGCAAAATTTCAGTGTGTGGACGAGTTGGTCAAAGCTTTACAGCCGATAGATCCGGTATATTGCTTTAGAAAACATAGTTTAAAATTATCGGCAGATTGGTTTAATAATAATTTTCCTGGTGATGTGCTGTATGCAGTAAAATGCAATCCTACAGAAGCAGTAGTAAAAACATTAATTAAAAATGGTATCAAAAACTTTGATGCAGCTTCAATTGAAGAAATCAAATTAGTAAAAAAACTCTCACCAGAATCTAAAATATATTTCATGCATACTGTAAAAAAAGAGAGCAGTATTAAAGAAGCTTATTTTTACCATGGTGTCAAAGCTTACTCATTTGATAGTAAAGAAGAATTAGACAAAATTTTAAAAGTTACGAATAATGCAAAAGATCTTGAATTATTTTTAAGAATTCAAACATCTAATGAACATTCTGAAATAGACTTATCTAAAAAATTTGGAGCAAGTATTAATGAAGCAGTTTCGTTATCAAAAATTGCAAAGGTAAAATCAAAAAAATTTGGTTTTAGTTTTCATGTTGGGTCACAATGTATGCATCCAATTGCCTATTCAAAAGCGATAAAGGATCTTGGCAATATTATAAAAAAATCTAATATTATTCCTGATATAATTAACGTTGGAGGTGGATTTCCTACAACGTATCCTGATTTATATCCGCAACCTATTCAAAATTATTTTAAAGAAATTACTCAGGCATTAAATAAATTAAATTTGACTAAAACACCTAAGCTGATCTGTGAACCAGGTAGGGCTTTAGTTGCCGAGAGTGGTTCAACAATTGTGAGAGTTGAGCTAAAGAAAAAACAACATTTATATATTAATGACGGTACGTATGGATCTTTATTTGATGCTGGAACACCTAGATTTATTTTTCCAACAAGAGCAATTCAAATTGAAAATACACCATCAAAAAGATTGGTGCCTTATAGTTTTTACGGACCAACATGTGATGGATTAGATTATATGAAAGGACCATTTATGCTTCCTTCAAATATCAATACCGGTGATTATATCGAGATTGGTCAATTAGGTGCTTATGGAATGAGCTTAAGAACAAATTTTAATGGTTTTTATTCTAATCAACTTCATGAAGTTCAAGATAAACCTTTAATGTCAATTTATGAAGCCGACGAAAACCAAAATATTAAAACTTTATTTGCATAAAAATGGGTCACAACAAATCTAGCTTTTTAAAGCAGCCCGTTGAGCATATTGATATTACATCATTTGATGCCAGACCAATTATAGACTCGATGTCCAAAATGTCTTTTGTTTCAAGAGAGACTGCGAACGCATCGAGAATTTATAACAATATGCTTAAAGACCAAGAATGTACTATATTTTTAACTTTGGCTGGTTCTACGTCTGCAGCTGGATGCATGAAGCTTTATTCAGACTTGGTAAAAAATAATATGGTTGATGCAATTGTTGCGACAGGGGCTTCAATTATTGATATGGATTTTTTTGAAGCACTTGGTTTTAAACATTATCAAGGTTCTCAATTTCAAGATGACGGTGTTCTACGAGATAATTATATTGATCGTATATATGATACTTACATCGATGAAGATGAGTTGCAAAATTGCGACAGGATCATTGGTGAGATTGCTGATACACTTGAACCAAGACCCTACACTTCAAGAGAATTTATCAAGGAATTAGGACGATACTTAAAGACAAACGCCAAGAAAAAAAATTCACTAATTGAATTAGCCTATGATCATAATGTACCTATTTTTTGCCCAGCATTTACTGATAGCTCGGCAGGTTTTGGTCTAGTGATGCATCAAGAGAGAAATCCAGATAAACATATGACTATTGACTCAATAAAAGAATTTCGTGAATTAACAGAAATTAAAATCCAATCTAACGCATCAGGATTATTGATGATAGGTGGTGGAGTTCCAAAGAACTTTATTCAAGATACTGTAATTTGTGCAGAACTACTTAATAAAAAAGTTGAAATGCATAAATATGCAGTACAAATCACGGTTGCTGATAGTCGTGACGGAGCCTGCAGTAGCTCAACTCTAAAAGAGGCAAGCTCTTGGGGCAAAGTTGATACCGCAGAAGAACAAATGGTTTTTGCCGAAGCAACCTCTGTTTTACCACTGATTGCAAGTGACGCTTATCACAGAGGATATTGGAAAGATAGAACTGTAAAAAATTTCTCTAAAATTTTTGATAAATGAAATTTTTAAAACCATCCGAAGGTTTTCTTGGACTACCAAAAGAAAATAAAAATAAAAATAAAGTATATATTATTCCGTTTGGTCTTGAAAAAACAGTAAGTTACAGCAGTGGAACAAAAAATGGTCCCAAAAAAATTATTGAAGCATCTCACCAAGTCGAATTATTTGATGAAGAGCTGAAGTTAGAACCTTATAAAAAATTTAATATTAAAACTTTAAAACAGGAAAAAATTAAATCAAAACTTAATGATAGCTTAAACCAACTTTCAAAGATCATTGAAAAAACTTTAAAATCAAAGTACTTTCCCCTAACCCTTGGAGGTGAACATTCTATTACACCTGCAATTATTAAACCATTAGTGAAAAAATATTCAAATTTGACTATTGTTCAAATTGATGCTCACGCAGACCTAAGAGATGGTTACATGGGAATTCATAATTCACATGCTGCAGCTATGAGAAGATGTTTAGATAATAAAAATGTTAAAATTGTATCGATTGGAATTAGAAATTTATGCCAAGAAGAATTTAATTATTTTAAAAAGAATAATAAAAGAATTAAAATTTTTTGGGGAAATGAAATGCATAAGTGGAGTATGGAAAAACTATCTAAAATATTAAAAAATAAAGATGTGTATCTAACATTTGACTTGGATGGATTTGATTCCAGCCTTATGCCTGCAACTGGTACACCAGAACCAGGTGGTTTATTTTGGTCTGATGCAATGCGCATACTGAAAACAGTATTTAAAAACTCCAATGTTGTAGGTGCTGATGTGAATGAATTAGCCCCAAATCCTCATTTGCATGCATGTGATTTTTTAGCGGCAAAATTAGTTTATAAAATTTTATCTTACAAATTTGCCATTTGAGAATTAACCCAGGTAATTTTAATTACTGCTCCAGAATTATTCTTTTTATTTTGAAACATTACCTTTGTATTACATCTCTCTAGTAAACTTTTCGATATGAATACTCCTAAACCCATTCCTTTTTTATTTTTATTAACTTTTTCAGATTTTAAATAAGGTTGACCTAAATTTGAAATTACATCGTCTTGAAATCCTTGGCCGTCATCACTTATTGTAATATTGGTATTTTTTTTGTTTTGATCTATTTCTATTTCAATTTGACTTTTTGCAAATTTAATTGCGTTTTCAATAAAATTTCTTATTGCGTAACTTATTTCAGTTTTCTTATTCATTTTTATTCTTTCATTGAGAGATTTATTAATAATATTAATTTCTTTATTAAATTTGTTATCTACTGAAAATACTATCTCATTAACTAGTTCTTTTGGTGAAACTTTTGCAATAAATTGATCTTCCTGTTTATTCTCTGCTATATCCTTTAAAATTGAACTACACCTTGCTGACTGCTCAATTAATAAATTAATATCATCTTTTGCTAAGTTATTTTTAGAGATTTGTTTTTGAAGCTCCTTACTAACAAGTGAAATTGTTGCAAGGGGAGTGGCCAGTTCATGTACAGCTGCCGCGGCTATACCACCAACTGAATTAACTACTTTTTCATTTGTAAGTTCTTGCTCTAATTTATTTAATGCTTCAGATCTTATTCTATTGTCTCTGCCTAATTGATACGCATAATTACCTAAGAAAATAATCCCAATACCTAATGATAACCACATTCCAATTTCGTAGTATTTTGGAAAATTTAGTGTTTGATTTTGCGGTGACGGTAGTGGCATATGATAAAAAGCAATAACAGTGGAAAAAATAATAGAACAGGTAACTATAAATTGACTGCTTCCTCTTGAGAGGTAAGTGACTGAAATCGTGGTTGGAACTATGATTAAAATTGAAAAGGGGTTTGATAAACCTCCAGTCATGAATAGTAAAATCACTAATTGAACCAGATCATAAAAAATACTTACAGTGGCAGCAAAATTATCAATTGTTAAGAATTTTTTTTTATTAACCTCTAAATAGGCATTTATAATCGCTGAAAGAAAAATTAATACTAAAGCAATATAGTAAGGAAATTCAAATTTAAGGCCGTAGTAAACAAATGATACTGTAAAGAACTGACCTAATATAGCTATCCATCTTATGTTAATAAGAGTCTCTAAGGTTATTCTCAGGTCTTTTGAATTAATTCGATCTTTAACAAACATGCTTAAATGTCTAAATTTGATACATTTATAGCATTAGAATTAATAAAGTTCTTTCTTTTTGAAACGTCCTCTCCCATTAAAGTAAAAAATATTTCATCATCTGATGAGGAAGGCTCTGAAATTTCCCCATTTAATTCTGAATAATTTACTTTTAATAAAGAATTGTTTTCAGGATTTAGTGTTGTTTCCCATAATTCATCAGGATTCATCTCACCTAAACCCTTGAATCTTTGTAATGTTAAGTTTTTCTTTCCAATTTCAATGATGATTTCAATAAATTCTATGAGTGAATTGACTTTGTAGGACGCATCTCCCTCTTTAACAACGCAAGAACTTTGAAAAATATTTGCAATTTTATTAAATTTAGAAAAATTGGTTAAAATTTTATTATTTGATAAGAAATTAAAATCTAATCTTTTTTCAATTAATTCATGATAAAACTCTCTTCGTAAAATAAAGCTATCATTTTCAATTAATCCTTGCCACTTTGAGTCATCTTTTTCTAAATTTTGATTTAGATTTTCAGCTACAGCTTTAATTGCACCTAATTTTTTTTGATTATTTTTATCCTCAGTTATTAAAATTATATTGTCTTTCTCAGTAAATGCTCCAACAATTGATAATTGTTCTAATATTTCTTTGTCTCCGTCTATGGATTTAATTAATTTGTATAATTCATATGACTGAACAATAAAGGTTTTATCGTATTTAAATTTTTTATCATTTTTAAAAGTAACACTTTCAATTTTCTTTAGCGAATTTTCTATTGCTAATTTTTCCAAATCATTTTCATTTTTTAAATAATTTACTGTTTTACCTGATTTAATTTTATAAAGAGGAGGTTGCGCAATATAAATATGCCCTTTTTTTATCAATTCATTAAATGGTTTATTATTAAAGAAAGTTAGTAAAAGGGTTCTTATGTGAGATCCATCTACATCGGCATCGGTCATAATTACAATTTTACCATATCTCAATTTTTCTAATTCAAATGGCTCTACGCCAGTACCAATAGCATTTATTAAAGTAACAATTTCATTAGATGATAACATTTTAGAAAAAACTTTTTTGATATCCGAGGAATTATTTTTAGCCTCAACAAAAGTATTTAAAATCTTTCCTCTTAAGGGTAATACTGCTTGAAATTCCCTATTTCTTGCCTGCTTTGCTGAACCGCCCGCAGAGTCTCCCTCAACAATAAATAATTCAGTTTTATTAATATCATTAGACTGACAGTCAGCTAGTTTTCCAGGAAGGCTGGTAATATCAATAGCGTTTTTTCTTCTTACGCTCTCCCTAGCTTTACGAGCAACTTCTCTGGCCACAGCTGCTTGAATTATCTTACCAATAATTGTTTTTGCGATTTTAGGATTTTGATCAAACCATAATGAAATTTTTTCATTGGTTATTGTTTCAACAACCGGTCTAACTTCTGAGGAAACAAGTTTTTCCTTTGTTTGTGAAGAAAACTTTGGATCCGGAACTTTTACTGACAATACGCAAATTAAGCCCTCTCTCACATCATCTCCAACTATGGTTACTTTATCTTTTTTTAACAGACCAAAATCATTCGCATATTTATTGATTAATCTTGTTATTGAATTTCTAAAACCTAATAAATGTGTTCCACCATCTTTTTGGGGGATATTATTTGTAAAACATAAAACGTTTTCATTGTAAGAAGAATTCCATAAGAGCGCACACTCTACATCAATATCATTTTTATTTGACTGAAAATATAATGGCTCTTCTAATACAAACTGACTATCTTCATTTTTAATTTTATTTTTTAATTTATTTAAATCCTTAACAAACTCTTTTATTCCACCATCAAATTTAAAGTTTAAAATTTTCGCTTTTTCTTTTCTTTCATCACTTAATTGAATATTCAATCCTTTATTTAAATATGCTAATTCTTTTAATCTTTTCTCTAAAATTGAAAGATTAAATTTAGTATCAGTAAATATTTCACTAGATGGTAAAAAAGTAACATTAGTTCCTTTTAAGTCGGACTTACCTATTTCTTTTAGTGGTGCCTTAGTAATTCCATTTTCAAATTCTACAAAATACTTTTTTCCGTCTCTAAAAATATCAACTTTCAAACTCTTGGAAAGTGCGTTAACTACTGACACACCCACACCATGCAAACCACCAGAAACTTTATATGTTTTATGATCAAATTTACCACCAGCATGCAATTGGGTCATTATTACTTCTGCTGCAGAAATTTTTTCTGTTTTGTGTATTTCAACAGGAATTCCTCTGCCATTATCAGATACGGATACCGAATTATCTTTATTAATTTTAACTACAATCGTATCACAATGACCGGCCAAGGCCTCATCTATTGCATTGTCAACGACCTCAAAAACCATATGATGCAAACCAGTGCCGTCATCGGTATCACCAATATACATACCAGGACGTTTCCTAACTGCATCAAGTCCTTTTAAAACTTTGATTGAATCTGCTCCATATTCGGTTTTTTTTGTAATAGCTGTAGACATTTTTTAATTTTTTTTGATTAAAACGAACTTTTATTTATAACATTTTTACTCTTAAAAATGGAGGTATAGATTACTCTAAATGTATAAAAAACCCTTTATTTTCAATAGCTTGGAATAGATTCTTGCTCGTTCCAGTATACCAAATTTGAGTGCCAAATTTTTCAATTTCAGTGACAAGCCTCCCGAAGTTTTGATCATCAATATGAGAAGTGGCCTCGTCTAATAAAAGAATAAAATCTTTTTTTTCTATTTTTAATTTCCAACAATTGGCAAGAATAATAGTTAATAGTGATGATTTTTGCTCTCCTGTTGAACAGGCATCTGTATTTCTATTTTTGATTTTGTCGAAAAAAAAAATCTGATCTTTATTGATACCAAAATTTGTCCTTTTAGTAATCTCATCTAGTTCACGATTAGATTTCAATTTTTCAAAAAAAATCTCTATTTTTATTTTTTTTTCATTTAGATCATCAAATAGATCATTGTTATATTTAATATTAATTTCCCTGAAATTTTTTAATTTATCTGAAATAATTTTATTAATTTTGTTTGCATAGTTCCTTCTCATTAAAAAAATTTCATAAATATTTTCTGCTAATCTCTTCTCTATTATATCAAGCCATTTTTCGTCTTTTGTATTTTTTAGAATTTGTAGCCTTTCTGCTATATTTTTTTTGTAACTTGATACTGATAAATTAAAATTTTTTTCGTTCTGTGAGATTAATTTATCTATAAAATCTCTTTTTATAGATTGTCCTTCATACATAATTTTATCCATATATGGTGATAACCAGATGAAACTTAAAATTTCTTTTATTTTGGGGAGTGATATTTTTTTTTCTTTTAAAAAAAAGGTTTTTTTTAAACTTTCTTGATCTTTAGTTATTTTGAAAGAAAAATTAAATTGATTAAAGTTCGATAAAATTTTTGCTTGTATGTTTGTATCAATAATATTTGTTTCTTGTTCTGGTAATAACTTATCTAAAGTATCACCTCTTAATCCTTTTGAATTAGAAAAAAAAGATAAACTCTCTATTAGATTAGTCTTTCCAACGCCATTATCTCCATAAATAATTATGTGCTGATAATCTTTACTAATTTCTAAATTATATTGTTTATGAGATTTAAAATTTTTAATATTTATTTTTGTTACACTTGCCATTAAATACTTATTAAATTACACGCATTGGCATAACAATGTAAGTACTAAGGGGATCGCTTTCATCTTTGACTTGTATAGGTGAAGTTGCATCTTTTAACATTAGGACAATATCTTTACTTTCTAAAACATTTGCAACATCGATTAAATATGTCGAATTGAAACCAATCTCTAAATGCTCCCCTTGATATTGAGTTTGCACTTCTTCAATACCATCTCCAGAAATAGCATCATTTATTAAAAACTTCATCAACCCTTTATCCAAAGATATTTTGATGACTCCTTTTCTATCTGAAGATAACGATTTCAGTCGATCTAAAGCGCTTATAAATTCTTCGACGTTTGATTTTGCGGCTATACGTTCATCTTTTGGTATAACCTTCTCATAATCTGGAAATTTTCCATCGATCACCTTTGAAATTAAAACAATATCTTTGTACAAAAATTTAATCTTAGATTTTGTAGATAAAATTTTAAGATTGATAGAATCTTCATCAATTATTGTAAGTAATTCAAATACAGTTTTTTTAGGTAAGATTACTGATTGAAAATTATCTGCGCCCTTTATTTCTGTAGCTGATTTACTAAGTCTATGACCGTCTGTTGCAACCGCAATTAATTTATTTTCTCCATCCTTTTTATCTAAATAAACTCCATTTAAATAATGTCTTGTCTCATCATTAGAGATAGAAAATTTTGTTTTATTTATTATTTTTAAAAATTCAAAAGATGGTATTTCTAAATACTGTTCATCCATATTATCTTCTAATATTGGAAACTCGTCAGGAGATATGCAGGTCAAATTAAAGTCAGATTTGCCAGATATTAATTTTAATCTATTATTTTCCTTTAACGACAAATGTAGTGAGGATCCAGTTTTAAGTTTTCTAACGATGTCATAAATTACCTGTGCCGTTGTTGTAGTTGATCCTTCTTTTATCGTCTGACATGTAAGCTTTTCCGTAATAATAATATCTAAATCTGTCGCCGTTAGCTTTAGAAATCCATCATGAGCTTCTATTAAGACATTGCCCAAAATTGGTAACGTATTTTTTTTTTCAACAACACCTTGTACATGTGCCAGAGATTTTAATAAAACATCTCTGTCAATTTTAAATTCCATTTTATCTCTTGATTATTCTGTCTGTAATACTTTGTACTTCATACTCGAATTGACGATCTTTTGACATCAATTCTTCTATTTTTTTTATTGCATGTATTACAGTAGTATGGTCCCTACCAGTGAATTTTCTACCTATTTCAGGCAGTGATTTTGTTGTTAATTTTTTTGATAAATACATCGCTATTTGTCTTGGTCTAGCGATATGCCTTGATCTTCTTGCAGATAAAAAATCATTCATTGATAAATTATAATAAGCAACAACAATTTTTTGTATATCTTCAATACTTATAACTGATTGCATATTATTAAGAAGATCTTTCAAAATAAGTTTTGCATCTTGCAAAGTCGGTGTTTTATTTTGAATTCTAGCTGATGCTATAACTCTATTTAATACACCAAGCATGTCTCTAACACTTGATTTAAATTCATTCGATATAAATGATAATATTTCATCATTTATTAGTATCTCGTTACCAAAATGATTTTTCTCGGCTAAACATCTCTTTTTTAATATTTCAAGTCTTAAGCCAATATCAGGTGGCTGAACATCAACAACTAAGCCCCCTGATAATCTTGATTTTATTCTGTCTTGAATACGATCTAGTTCATTTGGTGATCTATCACATGAAATCACAACTTGAGACTGATTTTCTAACAAACTATTAAATGTATAGAAAAACTCTTCTTGTGTTACTTCTTTACCACTAATGAACTGGATATCGTCTAATATAAGTACATCAGCGTTTCTAAAAATTTCTTTAAATTTGTGTGTATCTTTATTTTTAATTGATTTTACAAATTGATACATAAATCTTTCAGCTGAAAGATAGATTACCTTTTTATCCATTTGTTTAAGTTGATTTCCAATAGCATTTAAAATGTG
>Ga0255743_10004408_pt1 | contig 10817 bp, 8 predicted proteins | sample 101ome_19_FD_179950 | JGI IMG/M metagenome (GOLD analysis project Ga0255743, IMG submission 179950) | Coastal salt marsh microbial communities from the Groves Creek Marsh, Skidaway Island, Georgia - 101405AT metaG (version 2) | ecosystem: Environmental > Aquatic > Marine > Intertidal zone > Salt...
GCGGTGTCCTCCAAGGATGCGCTCGCCAAGTGGTACGGTACGTATGAATTGGTGATGGGAATGAATGCGCGCGCGTATCTCGGGATAAGGAACGATTCTTTCGTCGCGCGACGATGGATGACGACGACGGACGACATCCATCTCGCGACGATATCTCGCGATGACGTACGAGGAGACGCATCGCGCGTCATCCCACGCGCGCGCGTTTCGTCCACGCGTCGGCGTCGATCGTCGAGACGCGTCGATCGTTCGGATCGATCGATCGATCGATCGATCGCGTCGAAAGATATGATGCGGATGACGGCGGCGGTGGATTTGTGTGTGTGCGGAGGGGTTTTTTATATTTATAGAGAGCGCGGGACGAAGGGAGAGATGATCGTCGGGGGGACGCGCGTCGTGATTGTGGTCGATGCGAGACGAGACGATGTGTCGTGACTGATGACTGACGGTGATGTGTTCGTGTGTTGTCGTAGGCCCGAACCGTAAGTTGTACTTGCCGGGCGGTCTCATCACCGCGGCCGAGTTGCCGAGCTACCTCGACGGGAAGCTCGCGGGCGATTACGGGTTCGATCCGCTCGGACTCGGTGCGGATGGTGCGATCGAGCAATACCGTGTCGCGGAAGTGATCCACGCGCGATGGGCGATGCTCGCGATTCCGGGTATCGTCATCCCGGAGGCGTTGGGCATCCCGGGCGGCGTCTGGACGGAAACCGGCAAGGTGTTCTTGGACGGCGAAACCGGTCGCCCGGAGATTCTCGAATTCTGGCCGATTTACGCCGCGATCCAAGTCGTTCTCATGGGCGCCGCGGAAAAGTTCCGCTCCGAAGGCACCGGTCCGGCTGGTTTCGTCCCGTTCAAGGGTGAATTCACGGAGAAGGACTTCAAGGGTCTCGACCCGATCAACCCGGGCGGACCGCTCGATTTCTTCAACGTCGCCGCCAACCCGCAAGATCTCGCCTTGTTGAAGGTGAAGGAGATCAAGAACGGCCGGTACGTCCCTCGATTCGCATAGATTCGTCTCGCTCGCCGCCGCGCGTGTCTTCGCGCGTGTCTTCGAGCCCACGCGACTGACTCGACTCTGATTTTTTCCTCCGCGACGCAGTCTCGCTATGATCGCGATGTTGGGCGTGTTCGTGCAAGGTGCCGTCACCAACGAAGGTCCGGCTGCCAACTGGGCCAAGCACGTCGCCAACCCGTTCGGCTACAACGCCGTCCAAATGCTCGCCGCCGGCGACCGCACCCCGGTCCTCTAAGCGCGTAGGTGAAACAATCTGTTCCAAGAAAGATGATTCGGCGCGACGTCTCTTAATTTAGTCTCGCGCGCGCACTTTAATTTTGTGGTGTAAGAAAGTTTACAACAACGGTAACGCGGTAGCCGTTCTCGCGCGTCTCTCGACCGCCTCGACTCGACTCGACTCGCCGATCGCTCGCTCGAGGCGACGACGCGTCCGACGCGACTCCGCACACCATCGCGCGATGTTCGCGCGCGTCCTCGATCGAGTCGTCCCCGAGCGCGCCCCGGTCGCGAGAAACACCGCACGCGCGTCGTTTAAGGCGCGCGCGATGACGCGCGCGCGCGTCGGCGCGTCTGAGACGACCGTTGCTTCATCACGCGCGACGTCTCCTTCGACGACGACGATGCGTCGCGCGCGCGGTTCGCGCGCGTTCGCGCGCGTCGACCGACGCGCGAGCGCAACGACGCGCGCGTCGTCGGTGGACGCGTCGTCGCCGTCGGTCGAGTCGAGCTCGACGAGCGGTGGAAACACGACGCTCGTGCTCGCGGGCGTCGTCTCCGTCGGCGCTGTGACGGCGACGCACGCGGCGGGCGACGCGACGGTGCGCGTCGTCGGATCGGCGATTTTGGGTTTATTATTGGCTCTCGTGGGGTATAAGAAAAAGTCACTCGACGCGAGCGGCGCGCTCGCGGCGATCGGGGTGGGGTTCGGTTCGATTTACGCCGACGCGCGATTCGGCGCCGCGCTCGCGTCCTTCTTCTTCACGTCGAGCGCGGTGACGCGCGTGCGCGCGGACGTGAAGAAAAAGGTTGAAGAGGATTACAAGGTGGGTGGTGGAAGAAATGCCATGCAAGTGTTCGCGAACGGATTCGTGCCGACCATGATCGCGTTAGCGTTCGTGTTCGGCGGGGGCGCGTTCGGTTCGTCGAGCGCGTTGGCGAGCGCGTACCTGGCGTATTACGCGTGCTGCGGAGGAGACACGTGGGCGAGCGAGTTGGGCGTCTTGTCGAAGAGCAAACCACGGTTGATCACGAATTGGACGCGCGAGGTGACGCCGGGCACGAACGGCGGCGTCACGGCGTTGGGATGGGCGGCGAGCGCGAGCGGAGGCGCCGCCGTCGGCGCGGCGTTCCACGTAGGTCAAACCGCGCTTCGCGCGTTCGCCTCCGACAGTCTCGTCGCGCACGCGCCGTCAAACGCGCTCCTGGTGATCGGTTTCAGCGCCTTGGCCGGCGTCTTCGGCTCTCTCGTGGACAGCGTCCTCGGCGCAACTATTCAGTTTAGTGGATATTGCAAAGAGCGCAAACGCGTCGTGAGCAAACCTGGACCTACGGTGACGCGCATCAGCGGCTTGGAGGTTCTGAGCAATAGTATGGTCAATTTGGTCTCCGGAACCATCACCGCGGTCGTCGCCTACGCCTTAGCTCCGTTGTAATCGCATTCGCTCACCAGTCCACGTTTCGCGCGTTCATCTCTTCGTCGTCGCGGCACACGCGCCCTCGCACCGGTCGCGATGTTCCCACCGCGTCCCGGTCAGTGCGCGTACGTCATTGACGGCGCGCACACCGAGTTCCTCGTCACCGAATACGCCGATCGTCTCTTCATCGTCGTGACGCAGATCGGCAAACTCGGAACCGTGTTTCATCTCTCGCGGAGTCAGACGTCCGAGCTCTCGCGCGCGCTCGCCGCCGACGGTGTGAACGATCTCGCGGACGACGAATTGACGTCGATGGACGCCGTCGTCGTGCGGACGCTCATCGGAAGACGAGACGACGAGACGCTCCGCGCGTGCGCGAGACGCATCGGGGAGGTGTTGTTCTCAAAGGGATACGAAAAGTACGCGCGTCGACGCGATTGCGCGTTTCACTCAATCTTTACGACGACGAACGTGCCCGCGAACTCGGTGACTGACTGATGATACATGCGATCGTTCGTTCACGTCTGTAGGCCGGTTCTGTGCGCGTTGGGTCTGCGACCGACGGCGAGTTTGCAGACGAAGCGAGCCGTCGCGTCGCTCGCCGCGGAACGCGCGACGGAGTTGATTCTCGCCGGCGCGCGTTGACGCACGAATCGTTAGAGTAGAATAGAGTAGAGTAGTCCATTGAATCGTAGATTCTAAGTAGTAGCATAAAACCAGCGTCGTCTCGGACCGCTGGTCGACTAGAGCTCGTCTTTGACGGAGTTTTCCGAAGGTTGCGCGACGAACGCGGCGCACTCGCCCTCCGTCTCCCCACTTGCCGCACACGCGCGCGCCATTGCGTCTCGTTCCTTGGCCTGCTGAATCTTTTCACCGAGCTTCGAGTAATCCTTCGTCTCCTCCTGTTTCATCGTCGTGTTAGTGCCGTCCGAGTGCACCGTCACGTCGATATCCGTGTTGTGCTTCATCTCAAAGTCGTCCACCGTCGTTTTAAGCAAGCTATCCACGTCCACGTCGATTCCCTCGTTCATGACGTGTTCCTTGAACTGTTCGCCCTTCTCCTTTTGCAGACGTCTCTTTTTCTCGGCGCCCGTTTCCTGTTCATCCGCGCCAGAATCTCTGAGTATCTGCGCGATTTCTTCCTGACCCATGATTTGCGCGAGCTTGGGCGCGGTGAGTCCCAGATCCATGAGATGGTTCTTCTGCACATAATTCACCACCGCCCCAGCCTCGACCAGAATCTTTACGCACTCCACGCACTTGGACAACACCGAACGCATGAGTACCGAGTACCCGAGCGAATCCATCTCGTTGACGTTTGCGCCGTAATCGAGCAACATGTCCAACGCCTTGGCGTTGCCCAAATACGCCGCCTTCATGACCGGCACCATGTGTCTCGTCTCCCCCAATTTCTGACACTTTTCGCGCAGATTCGGTTTCCATCGAAGCAAATCCTCGAGCTCGTCCATGTCGTCGTCGTCGATGGCTTCGTGTATGGAACCAACGGCGCTCTCGCCTTGGCCCAACTCGGGATCGTACGGCTTAAATTCTTCCTCCTCCTCGCTAGGTTTCTTCACCGTCTTCTTCGTCGACTTCTTCCTACGCTTCGTCGGCGCCGGTTTCGTCGACGCATCGCCCTCCGCGCTCGACTCTCGCGCGTCCGTCGGCGTCGGTTCCTCCGTCGCGGCGACGTCGTCTCGGCTCGTCGCCGCCGACGCGGAATCCACCTCCGCCGCGCGCACCGTCGGCGTCACCGTCGCCGCGAGCGCGACGAGCGCGAACACGAAAACGATCACCGCGCGCGCGACGATACCTCGCGACCAACGCGCGCGTCGACACATCGCCGTCCACGTCAGATAACGATCCGTCCCGGAATTTCCAACAGCAAACGCGCGTCGGTCGTCTCCTCTCGACGCGCGCTTCGATCGCCTCGCGCGATCGTCGACGCGCCAATCGACCGCACCAAAAAGCTCTTTCGTCGCGGCTCGCGTCGGGCGGCGCGATGGCGACGACGGCGCGACGCACGTCGACGTGTGGGGAACGGTGCGCGCGAACGTCATCGTTCGTCATTCATCGTCCGACGCGTGGCGCGATGTCATCGCTCTCGACGACGTCGGCGATTCGACCGGTCGCGAATACATCGCGATGCGTCCGCTCGCGAAGGTCGTTTCGAGCGTCGCGGGAGACGACGCGCGCGCGCGCGACGACGACGGACGCGCGCGATGATGACTCGACATTTTCATCGGACGTCGTCGTCATCGGTGCGGGACTCGGCGGTCTGTGCGCGGGCGCGCTCTTGGCCAAGTCTGGGTTTAAAGTCACCGTCTTAGAATCGCACGTCGTTCCCGGCGGCGCCGCGCACGCGTGGGAGAGGGATGGGTACACGTTCGAGTCTGGGCCTTCGCTCTACAGCGGCTTGGCGGCGCGTCCGACGACGAATCCGTGCGGACAGGTGTTACACGCGATCGACGAGAACGTCGAGTGTGTGGAATACAACACGTGGATGTGTCATCTTCCCGAGGGGACGTTTCTCACCGAGGTGGGGAACGATCAGTTTCTGGATTGTTTGCGCGAGTATGTCGACGAGGACGCCGTCGAGGAGTGGAAACGTTTAAAGACGCTCATGGAACCGCTCGCGACGGCGTCGGCGTCTTTACCGCCGGCGGCGGTTCGTAGCGACGTCTTCGGGGCGTACACACTGGCGAGATTCGTCCCGGGATTGGTTCGTTCGGCGCCGTACATTCCGAAGATCATGGCGCCGTATTCAAAGTTTATGGACGAAAACGACATTCGACACCCGTTCATTCGCAACTATATGGAGATGCTGTGCTTCCTCCTGAGCGGCGCACCGGCGAGTGGGACGATGTCGGCGGAGATTGGGTACATGTTCGACGATTGGTACAAACCGAACTCGATGTTGGAGTTCCCCAAGGGTGGATCCGGGGCCATCGTCGACGCGCTCGTGCGAGGCGTTAAAAAATTTGGAGGTGAACTCCGTCTCGGCACGCACGTGGAAGAAATCTTAGTCGAGGGTGAAGGGGATAAGAAACGCGCCGTCGGCGTGCGCGCAAGAGGTGGTAAAACATTCATGGCGTCCAAAGCCGTCATCTCGAACGCGACGCTGTGGGATACCGTGCCCATGTTGCCGCGAGACGCGATGCCGCGCGAGTGGATCGACGAGGCGACGTCCACCGCCATGTGCGAATCCTTCATGCACTTGCACCTCGGCATCGACGCCGCGGGTCTGCCAGACGACTTAGAGATTCATCACATTTACGTCGAAGATTGGAACAGAGGCGTCACCGCGGAACAAAACATGGTGCTCATCAGCATTCCGAGCGTCTTGGATCCGTCCATGGCGCCCGAGGGAAAACACGTCGTTCACGCGTACACGCCCGGGAACGAACCTCTGGACCTCTGGGACGGCTTGGACAGGAACTCCGACGAGTACAAGGCGCTCAAAGAGGAACGATCGCAAGTGTTGTGGCGAGCGGTGGAAAAAGTGATCCCAGACGTGCGGCGACGCGCCGAGATCACCATGGTGGGCACCCCGGTGACGCAAAAAAGATTTTTGCGCCGCTCGCGAGGGACGTACGGCGGCACGGGGTGGATCTCCGAGGATCAGGACACGATTCCCATCACGAGCGCGTCCACCCCGCTCGATGGACTGCTCGTCGTCGGCGATAGTAATTTCCCGGGACCGGGCGTGCCCGCGGTCGCCGCGGGCGGGTGGTCGGCGGCGAACGAGCTCATCGGTCCGAGGCAAACCGCCGCGTTTTTGGACAAGGTGTGCCCGCCCGGAACGTCGAAATGATGTAATTAAATAGGTCGTACACGTTTCGTATTAAAATTAATGTTCGACGGTGCGACGCGTAGTGCGTCGCGCGCCGCGAATATCTCAGTCGTACCGTAACACGCGTCCGCTCGATGGCGAACGAACGCTCTTCGGTTTCGGCTCTTTACGCCGCCGGAGGCACTTCGTCGTCGTCGTCCGAGTACTCGTCGCCGATGATCGCGGCCTTGGTCCCACCGTGCGAAGCATGTCTGGCACCCTTACCGCTGTGTTTCTCTTTGTGTTTACGGATCGCTCTCGTGACGATATCCGCGCACGAATCGATCGTCGCGTACAAGTTTTCCGCCGCGTCGTCGGCGTGCAGCGTTGTCCCTCTCGTCATCAACACCGTCACCTCCGTCTTGTGTTCGTGTCCACCTCTCGAGTCCTCACCGCCTCGCGCGCTACACCTCACATCAACCTCTCGAATCTCTCTCGGATCGATGTGCGAACACGCCTTCCCGAGCTTGGCGCGACAGTACTCGTCGATCGCCGGCGTGATCTCCAAGTGCAACCCCTGCACGAGCATCTTCACGTCCCCACCGTCCCCCGCCGCGACGCGCACGCGCGCGCCTCTCGCGTGCGACGCGGTACTTTTTCGCGCGCGTCCATCCCTCGCGGTCGCACGAATTCCCATCGCGCGCGTCGACGTCGTCATCGTCGTCATCATCATCATCGCAATCGGTCGTCCCTAACCGTCGTGGAAACGCTCTCTCTCTTCACGCGTCGTTCGTTCGCGCGCGCGTTCGTTCGTTCGCGCGAATCACCGCGGAGTTTCGACTCAAAAATAAACCGTGCGTCTCGCGCGCGGTACGCGTTCGTTCGCTCGCTCTCGCGCGCGTTCGTGTGCCGATCGAACGATCGATCGATCGATCGATCGGCGCGCGACCGCGCGCTGACGCGGATCGCCCGAATGTCCGAACCCTGAGAGTGGTCGTGGTATCATCGCGTGTGTATTCATAGTGTGGCGGTATCATACCCTGTGTAAGAAATAAAGAACCATTTTTGATGAGTATAGGCGTACACGTGCGTTCACTACGGGTGCGCGCGGTACGTCGATCGTCGTCGTCCGATCGGAAAGTCCGCGGTGATTCGCGTCTCGACGTCGTCGACGACCTCGGTCGCGAGCGCGCGACGGGCGAACGGGCGAGCGGATCGAGATGTGGGCGTCGACGTGGCGACGCGTCGCGATCGGTGCGCCCGCGGCGACGACGGCGTGCGTGACGCGCGACGCGCGCGGTGCGTGCGCCGATCGACGCGCGCGCATCGCGCAGGGGGGGCGGCGACGCCTCGCGCGGGGACACCGGACGACGACGACGACGACGACGACGACGGGTGGGGCGGTGCGCGAGAGCGGTGGTGGACGCGAGACGACGAAGATTGATCCGACGGCGAACGCGGCGCGGGGGAGCGCGAGACCGACGATCGATTTACAACCGCCCAAGGGGACGAGGGACTTTCCGCCGGAGGAGATGCGGCGGCGGTCGTGGTTGTTTGGACACTTTCGAGAGTGCGCCAAGGTTTTTGGATTCGAGGAATTCGATGCGCCTGTGTTGGAGAACGAGGAGTTGTTCACGCGGAAGGCTGGGGAGGAGATCACGACGCAGTTGTATAACTTTGTGGACAAGGGCGAGCGGCGCGTGGCGCTGCGACCCGAGTTGACGCCGTCGTTCGCTCGGTTGATTTTGCAGCAGGGGAAGTCTTTGGCGACGCCGGCGAAGTGGTTCGCGATCGGACAGTGCTGGAGGTACGAGCGCATGACGCGGGGACGTCGTCGCGAGCATTACCAGTGGAACATGGACATCGTCGGCGTGAGCGGCGTGGAGGCGGAGGCGGAGCTCTTGGCGGCGATTACGACGTTTTTCAAGAGGGTGGGGGTGACGAGCGCGGACGTCGGCATCAAGGTGAGCTCGAGAAAGCTCTTACAAGAGGTTCTGACGCGGTTCGGCATCGGTTCGGAGAATTTCGCGCCGGTGTGCGTAGTGGTAGATAAAATTGAAAAGCTCCCGCGGGAGAAAATCGAAGAGGAACTCCGAGAGCTCGGCGTGAACGAAGAGGCGGTCGAAGGCATTCTCGCCGCGACGTCCATGCGCACGGTCGAGGAACTCGAAGCGCTCATCGGTCCGGACGCCGAGGCTGTGCAAGACTTGAAGAAGCTCTTCGAGTACGCGGACGCCTACGGCTACCGTGACTGGCTCGTCTTCGACGCGTGCGTCGTTCGCGGTTTAGCCTACTACACGGGCATCGTGTTCGAAGGGTTCGACCGCAAGGGTGAACTTCGCGCCATCTGCGGCGGTGGTCGCTACGACATGCTCCTCGGCGCCTTGGGAGGCGAGAACCAACCGATGGTCGGTTTCGGTTTCGGCGACGCCGTCATCGTCGAGTTGCTCAAGGATAAAGGTTTGATGCCCGACTTTTCCAAGGGCGACACCCAAGACTTGGTGTTCCCGCTCTCCGAATCACTTCGTCCCCAAGCGATGAAAGTCGCCGCCAAGCTCCGCGAGTCCGGACGCACGGTGGATCTCGTCCTCGAGGATAAAAAGGCAAAGTGGGCGTTCAAGCAAGCGGAACGCGTCGGCGCCGAACGCGTCGTATTGCTCGGCGAAAAGGAATGGGAAGCCGGTAACGTTCGCGTCAAGGATCTGCGCACGCGCGAGGAGGTGGACGTCAAGTTGGACGATCTCGAATGAGTCGAATATCTATAATAAACATTTCACAGCCGCATTCTTTTCCTCGCTACTCACTTGCCAAAGCATTGCCCGCCCTCGACGGGCACCGCCTCCGGCACGTACCCAAAGTGTAAGAGCTGGTTCGCCAGCACGCCGAGTCCGACGAGCGCGACCAAAAAAGACACGCCCTCCGCGCCTCCCAGCACGCCACCGGGTCCGGCCGGTAATCCGCTTCCCGTCTTGAATTTTTTCACCGTCGCCGCGAGCACGAAGCCGGCGACGCAGAGATAGGACACGCCCTCCGCGGCGCCGACGACGCCTCCCGGACCGGGCGGCAACCCGCAGCCGGTGGACGCGAGCACGTAGAGCGAATACGACGTCACCACGTTGGCCGCGAGACCGCCCACGCCGACGTACGCGAGCGCGTCGCCGGCTCGAAGCGCGTCGATGATGTCGTCCGAGGACACGCTCTTGAGGTCGTTCGCCAAGTCCGCCTCGAAGAATCCCTTCTCCTTGGACGAAGGCTTCCCGACGCGCGCGAGGACGACGCGACGCGACGTAGTCGGTCGCGTGAGGACCCGTGCGCGCGTCGTCGCGCGCGGGACGGCGACCGAGGCGCGCATGATGTCGAGACGTGCGCGTCACTGTCTGGCGACTCGGCGCGATGGATGCGCGCGACCGTCACGCGTGCGCGGCGTGTGCGCTTCGATTTCGCGGCGAGACGTTGCGAGAGGCGTACGCGCGCGTGTGCGCGCCCATCGCGACGCGCGAGGACGGCACGCGCGAGCGCGCGTGCGCGTTTTGTCTCGGCATCTTACAAATCGCCGTGCACGACGACACCCCCTCCACGTCGTCGTCTCGCGCCGCGGACGTCGACGACGAGGAAACGGCGCACGCCAATCGACGAGTGCTCGACATTACGTCCACGCGAGAGTTCGTGTGGCGCGCGAGGGCGCGCGGTCACGCGCCGGCGTCGTTTAAACTCGACGTCATTTTACCGGCGGCTGTGCACACGAGAGAACGCGCGGCGCGCGCGCGGCCGCGAGACGGCGAGTCGGGACGCGACGCGACGCCGATAGACGTGGTGTTGCGCGCACTCGTGTGTCCGGCGCTCGCGCGCGCGCTCGGGTGCGAAGAGGACGCCGAGAACGCCACGTACGCGCTCACGGCCAAGTACAAGTATCGCGACGACGACAAGGAGACGCGCTTTCTCGCGGGCGTGCCTTTGAAACTCACGGCGCGCGAGCGCGAGGAGAGGAATAAACACAGAGCGAGCGCGAGGAAACACTGGCAGCGAGACAAGGGGTCGAAGCGGAAGCGCGGAGGTGGAGGCGCGGAGGATGCGTTTTTCGCGCACCTGAGTTCGCCGGAGGATCCGTTTGAGGACGAATTCGCCGCCGCCAAGCGCGCGTACGACGACGCGGGGAATCGTCTGGCGCAGATGGACGACGAGGCGTTTTTAGATGTGGTGAATGAACCTCCCGCGCCCGAGTTTCCGGCGAGGTGCGTGCTCGAGGCGTTTCATCAACCAGCGCACGTGGGCGGTTGGTACGTCAAGCTGGATCGAGGCGTGCCGCAGTCGAGATGGATCAGTCGAGAGAGCGGAGAGAGAATCGGTCGAGGGAGCGTGGTTGAGTCCATAGAGAGTGTGATATTGGAGCGCA
>Ga0255743_10004416_pt1 | contig 10809 bp, 10 predicted proteins | sample 101ome_19_FD_179950 | JGI IMG/M metagenome (GOLD analysis project Ga0255743, IMG submission 179950) | Coastal salt marsh microbial communities from the Groves Creek Marsh, Skidaway Island, Georgia - 101405AT metaG (version 2) | ecosystem: Environmental > Aquatic > Marine > Intertidal zone >...
AGGTGGTTAAAACCTTGGCGGAAAACACAGCGGTGCCAACCTCCAGCACCACATCTGTAAAAGTTCCGCCAATATCTACGCCCAAACGAACTGAATGCTGCGCCAAGAAAAAAGACCTCCAATTTAATCTGTTAAAAGTAGGGGGTGTCGGGGCCGATTTACAAGTTGTTTTATCGATCAAACAAAAATGCACTAAAGGCGTCGACCCGCACCAAAGGCACGGCGCACCCGGCATATTCTTTAACCACAAGCTTTTTAGTCGTGGCTGCTTAAGCGCCCATTAAAACCGCAAAGCGGGGCCGAAAAAAGCTTCACTCACTATGCGCAACGCCCTCTTAGACTTCCTGCCTGCAAACTTGAATTTTAGAACGAGAAGGCAGGCTCCTGTACCCACTAATCTACAAATCGGCAGATCCACCGTGAGACGCAAGCGTATAGTAGGATAGGTAATATAATTTTCTGACATGTTCGGGTAAAGTCGGCACAGTTTGAGCTGAAACAACATTTTAAACTACAAATCATTTATAGGACATTCCAACACCGATTTCTAAGCGTAGAAAATATTCAGAGCGTAACGGCTATTTCATTCTTAACGAGCTTTAGGGCGCCACAGCGGCAAGCGTATCTCGGAACACAAGTTTGGTCTTTAACGGTATGGATTTGAGCGCAATTCCCTCTTTGATTAAATTCGCCAGCGCTTGCGCCGCGAATACTCCCATTTCACGATGCGGAACATGCACTGTGGTCAGCGCCGGATAGGCAACTTGCGCCAATTCGATATCGTCAAACCCAATGATAGATACGTCATTTGGAACGTTTAGGTTAAGCTCGCGCGCGCTTCTCAACGCACCCACAGCTAAAACATCATTGCCGCAAAACACAGCGGTTGCCCCCGTATTTGCTGCCATAACCTGCTTGAAAGCTTGCGCGCCCTCCTCGATACCATAGGTGGTTTCAAGCATATAAAGATCATTTGGATCCAATCCGTTTTCTGCCATCGCATCCAAAATGCCAAAGTGACGGGCTTGTGCACGGTCATTGGTTGATCTTTGCGCAGAAATCAGCGCCAGCTTTCGATGACCCATCTCTATCACTTTGATCGCCATTTCACGCATCGCAGCCCGGTTGTCAAACCCCACAGAGGGCCGTTCAGCTTGGCTGTTATAAGCCCAAGCGGTCAGCGCCGCGACGCCTTGGTTTTCAAGAAAACGATAAATTTCGGGATCGCGTTCATGCCCAATCAAAAGCAACGCATCCGCCCCGCGGGCCACCAGCGCTCTGATTTGCTCTTGCTCTATTTCAGGCCGGTATGACGTACTGGCCACCAAAAGCGTGAAACCGTGCAACAATAGCTCTTCTTGAAAGGCTTGGAGGCCCCGCGCGAAAATTGCGTTTTCCATCGTGGGAATAATCGCGCCGATCGTATTGGTGCGGTTAGTGGCCATAACTTTGGCTCCAAAGTTTGGCAAATAACCCAACTCGTTGATCGCGGCAGACACTTTTTGGCGCGTTGCAGCCGACACTTTATCGGGAAAATTAAGACATCGCGAGACGGTTGCGGTCGACACATTGGCCGCAAAAGCAACATCATGAAGCGTTGGAGTGCCATTTTTAACGCGCATTCAAGGTCAACCCACTTTGATCAGAGCAACAACTATATGGCATTATTAAAGAAATTAAAATATTCGATGTAAAGGCTTGCATTTTAGCAATGTAAAGGCTTACATTGCGCGGGAATCGGCTTAACATCTGGGAGGATAGGTTTAATGCCGCTTATCGGAGCGATCATCTTATTCGTGGTTTTCACTTTAAATGTGGCCCTTGGGTCAATCTATAACGCTTCGTTTATTGGCGATGTCGGCGAAATGCTCGTGTTAAGTGGCGTCGCCATCCTGTTTGTCATCACGATTCTGACGAAAGAAGCTGAGGCTAAAAAGTAGCCGCAGTACATATCACTTAGGGAGTACATGAAATTGAGTAACGAGAACAAAAATCTGAAATCAGCAACACGCCGGAACTTCCTGAAGCTAGCGGGCTCAGGCAGCTTCACAGCCGCAATGGTTGCAGGCGCAGCGGGAACGCTTTGGTCAACTGAGGCCGCAGCGCAGACGGCCAGCGAAGAAAGAGATCGCGAAAAAGCCGCCGATCACGTGATGACAATTGCAACAGCCTACGTGCTGGGCGCGACGCGCAGCTACCCAATCATGCAATTGGACCTTAAAGAAAACATCCAAAACGCAACAAGCGGCAAAGTCTATGTCAAATTGGCCCCCGGCGGCCAGTTGGGCGCAGGTGGGGCGTTGGCCCAAAAGGTGCAATCAGGGACCATCCAAGTTGCCCAGCATTCTTTATCAAATTTTGCCCCTTTCGCGTCAACCGTTGACTTGATCAACATGCCCTACCTCTGTGGTTCAAACCAGCGCTTCACAAACCTGGTACATTCTGACACTTGGGCAAAAGCGGTAAACCCAAATGTCGAAGCGGCGGGTTTTAAAGCCTTGTTCTATGTCAATATTGACCCGCGTGTGGTTGCGGTTCGCAAAGGGGGTGCAGGCGCTGTGATGACACCTGGCGATTTGTCTGGCGTAAAATTCCGTGTACCAGGCTCAGCAATGTTGCAGCAATATTACCGCATGGTCGGTGCGAACCCAACACCTGTAGCATGGGGTGAAACGCCCTCAGCGATCAAACAAGGCGTTGCGGACGCGCTCGACCCATCCGTTGGCGCGCTGTATGTGTTTGGCTTCAAAGACATTTTAAGCCATGTAACTTTCACGCAGGCGGTTCCAGATTCGCAGGTGTATTCTTGTAACCTTGAATGGTTCAACTCTATGCCGGCAGATGTTCAAGACGGCATTATGGAAGCGGCGGAAATCACCCGTCATCAAAACCTTTCAAAAGTGCCTTCAGCGCGCAATTACGCCATGGCTGAGCTGCGCAAATCGGGCGTTCAGTTCCACTCATTAAGCGAGGATCAACTGGCGGAGTGGCAATCTGTTGGCGGCTATCAGAATGCGGCATGGGACAGCTTCAAAGTTGAGCTGGCTGGCTCAATGGATACATTCGCAAAGCTCGAAGAAGCAGCCGGCACGCAAGGCCGCTACTACGTACACGACGCATAAATGTTTTTGGTGGGCGTGCAAAAACGCCCACCATTTTTACTCTCAAAATAATTTTGCATTTTTCAACGCGCCTTGCTGGCCAAAGCGACGCTACGAGGGAGGTTTGTTATGTTGTTACTTCAAAGGCTCAATAAAGACGCCGAAAAATGGGCACTTTTGGCCTTTTACGTCATGCTCGTTATGACCATGGCCGTTGAAGTGTTTCGCCGCGAAATCTTTGCCTATTCATCGATTTGGGGCGAAGAAATTGTGCGGTATTCTTTTATCTATCTTGCCTGGATCGGTGCGGCCGCGGCCGTGAAAGATCGCGCGCATATCAGAATTGATGTGGTGATGCATTATTTGAGCCCTTCGGTGAAAACCCTGCTCTACATCTTTGGTGATCTGGTCATGTTTGCGGTTGCTTTGATCGCGTTATACTGGTCGTGGGAAACCGTCCATGTCTCGTGGAAATTTGGCTCGGTAAGCCATGGCCTTCGGGTATCGATGGTTTGGTTCCTGATGGCCGTGCCAATTGGGTTTTTTCTGGTAATCGTGCGATTAACGCAATCGCTCCTGCGCGATCTGCGCAGCCTTCGCGACGGGTCGCCCGTTTACGAAGGCGACAAGCTGTTTGACTGAGGAATACGGCGATGCTTTTCAATACTCTAAATCAAGCCGTTGAGCTGGGGTGGGATTTTTACTTACCTGTGATTATCTTCGTGGTTCTTGCTGCGCTGGCCGTACCGGTCTGGGCCTCCATCGGCGTTGCTGCTATTACAATGCTGCTGATGTCGGGCGATTTACCCCTCGCATTGGTTGGCGAAAGCCTGTTTGATGGCATCGATGCCTTTGCTTTAACCGCGGTGCCGCTGTTCATTCTAACCGGCGATGTTTTGGTGAGAACCGGCCTGTCTCGCAAATTTCTGAACGTGGCCGAAGCTGTTACGCAATTCGCCAAAGGCGGTTTTGGATCAGCAACCGTTCTTGTTTGCGGCATGTTTGCGGCGATTTCAGGCTCGGACGCCGCCGGCGCGGCCGCCGTGGGGCGGATGACCATCGATCGGTTGGTCGAAAGTGGGTATCCGCGTCCCTATGCCTGCGCTCTTGTTGCCGCGGGGGCTTGCACGGGGATCTTAATCCCGCCATCCATTGCCTATATCATTATTGGCTTGGTGCTGGGTATCTCCGCCTCAACCTTATTTTTGGCTGCCCTGATCCCCGGATTGCTGATCTTAACCGCCATCCTGATCACCAATCTCGTTGTCAACAGAATTTACGGATATGAAGGCGGTGGCAATCTGTCCGCGGCAGAATATTTCGGAAACCTTATCAGGGCGCTTGCCTCCGGATGGTACGCCTTCATTGTGCCCGGCATTATCTTTTATGGTATCTTTTCGGGAAGATTAACGCCCACAGAAGCTGGCGCAACCGCCGTGATCGTAACGATCATTATTGGCTTTGTTTTGGGCACGCTTAAATTATCTGATTTTCCCAATATGCTGGTCAGCTCTGCAAAAGTGAACGGAATTATTCTTCCGATCATCGCTTTTTCATTGCCCCTCGCACAGGCTTTGGCGATCATGGGCGTGCCACAAGGGTTTGTCCATTCTGTCACCACCCTTACGGATGATCCCACCCTATTAATTTTGATGATGATCGGCATTTTGATCGCTGCAGGATGTGTGATGGAAACAACCCCCAACATTGTGATCCTTGCGCCAATTTTGAAGCCATTGGCCGATAATATTGGCATGAACGAAATTCAGTTTTGCATCATGATGATTACCGCCTTGGGTGTCGGGTTCATCACGCCGCCTTTAGGGTTGAATTTATTCGTCGTTTCCGGGATTACTGGAGAGTCAATTCTGCGGATCGCTTGGCGCGCAGTTCCATTCGTATTTTTCATGCTTGTTGTGGTCCTGTTAATCGCTTTTGTACCTGCGATTTCAACAACAATGCTTCCAGATATCTATAAATAAGGCAAAATAAATATGGCACGAGACTACCTTAAAAAAGCAACGCTTACCGCACAATCCGATGCGTCCAACGTCCATGATATTGTTCGAGGGATATTGAACGATATTGAAGACGGCGGCGATACAAAAGCGCTCGAATACGCGCAAAAATTTGATAAATATGATGGCAATGTTATCCTCACGAAAGAAGAAATTGCCGCTGCCTGCGCATTGGTGCCACAAAAGCTGAAAGAAGATATTCAATTCGCCCATGAGAATGTGCGCCGGTTTGCTGAGGCGCAAAAAGCCACGGTAAGCGATGTTGAACATGAAGTTGTTCCAGGATTGATTGCGGGCCAAAAAGCCATTCCGGTTGACGCGGCGGGTTGTTACGTGCCTGGCGGCCGTTACAGCCATATTGCCAGCGCAATCATGACGGTGACAACGGCGAAAGTGGCGGGCTGCAATCATATTATGGCCACCTCCCCTCCCCGGCCGGGCGTTGGTGTCGCGCCTGCGATTATTTACGCCGCCCATATCTGTGGGGCCGATACGATTATGGCATTAGGCGGCGTTCAAGGCATTGCTGCGATGACATTCGGGCTGTTTGGATTGCCCAAAGCCAATATTCTGGTCGGGCCAGGCAATCAATTTGTAGCCGAGGCAAAACGCATTCTCTTTGGCCGCGTTGGCATTGATATGATCGCAGGGCCAACAGACAGTTTGATTCTGGCAGATAAATCCGCCGACCCGCATATCGTCGCGACCGATTTGGTCAGCCAAGCCGAACACGGCTATAATTCACCCGTCTGGCTGGTGACCGATAGCAAAGACTTGGCCGAGGACGTGATGAACCGAATTCCAAAGCTGATCAATGATCTTCCAGAATTGAACCGGGATAATGCGCTTGCCGCATGGCGCGATTACGCAGAGGTCATCGTGTGCGCAGACCGCGAAGAAATGGCCGCCACCTCGGATGAATACGCCCCCGAGCATTTGACCGTACAGGCCGAGGATCTGGATTGGTGGCGCGGTCGCTTAAGCTGCTATGGATCTTTGTTCTTGGGCGAAGAAACAACCGTCTCTTATGGCGATAAAGCATCGGGCACCAACCATGTGCTGCCAACATCGGGCGCGGCCGCGTATACTGGTGGATTATCGGTTCATAAATATATGAAAATCGTTACCTGGCAGCAGGCCACGCGCGAGGGCTCAAAACGGGTTGCGCAAGCCACCGCGCGGATTTCTCGGCTGGAAGGCATGGAAGGTCACGCCCGCGCCGCCGACGTGCGGCTTGCAAAATATTTTCCAGGGGAAAACTTTGATCTGAGCGCAAATGGCTGATCCCAACACACTTTTTGATCTGTCGGGGCGCGTTGCCTGCGTCACCGGGGCCAGTTCTGGCCTCGGACAACAGGCAGCCTCGGCTTTGGCTGCTGCTGGCGCGCAGGTTATTGGCGTGGCGCGGCGCGCAGAAGCGCTTTCGGAATGGGCCGAGCGTATCGGGCCAAAAGCCGCCACCCTGTCTGCCGACCTATCTCAGCGCAGCCAGATAAAAGAGATCGCCGCTCAAATCGCCAGCCCATTCGGCGCGCCCGATATTTTGGTTCATGCAGCCGGAATAAACACCCGCGAAGCCGCTGATACCGTAACCGATGAAGGCTGGGACATAACGCTTAATCTCAATCTTGCCGCGCCGTTTTTTCTAAGTCAGGCGTTTGTGCCGGATATGAAAGCCAAAGGCTGGGGCCGGATCGTAAATTTCGCATCGCTTCAAACCACGCGCGCGTTTCCCGGCGGGGTCAGCTACGGCGCCTCGAAAGCCGGCATCGCACAATTGACGCGCGCGATGGCAGAGGCTTGGTCGGGCTTTGGGATTAACGCCAATGCCATTGGGCCCGGGTTCTTTCCAACCGAGCTCACAGGGCCAGTTTTTGCGGATGCCGAGCGCGCTGCCCGCAATGCCGCCCAAACCTGCATCGGCCGTAATGGAGATTTGTCAGACATAGACGGCCCCCTTTTGTTTCTATGCTCACAGGCCTCTGCTTATGTGACGGGGCAGGTTCTGATGGTCGATGGCGGCTATACCGCGAAATAAACCACAATCCAGCCCGTTGGGCTGGGTTTAAACTTCCAACATATCGCCAAAATCGCACCTGCAATCCTTACGCGATTTTGAAGAAACGCGCGTTGTACGATCGCCTGCTCAGCGGCTACACCTGCGGATTGGTCAAATTGCTTTGGGGGTTTGATCGCTGCAAACCAAAGAGGCTTAAATGCTTCAGAGGAGGCTTTGAAAGAGCTTACATCGGGCATAGAACGTCCTAAGTATATGGGTCGCTACATCCGCATCGCGGCACATCGCCAGACGCGACGACCTGACAGGATTATGGGGCGCTTTAAATCTCCGCAACAGGCCGCATCAGTTTTGATATGCGCATGATGGGGCGGCCGCCCTTTTCCCACCCAAACGCAGAGTTAAGATTGCCGCCCGACAGACAAAACCGCTGCGATACATTCGATCTTTGGACAGATGCTACGCATCATCTACCACGATCCCATACGGGATAACTACGTGCATACAAAATTTCAAAAAAACCAACAGTAGCTCACAGCCTATTGATTGTCATGCCTCAGGGCTGACTTAAGATAATCGGTTAGCATATGATTGAAAGCGAATGCCGTTGGAGACACGAACTTTTTGCTCGGTGTCACAAGCATGATGTCGGACGAATGAGCTTGAAACCACCCCGGCAGAACTTGAATGACTTTCCCATTTTCTAAATCCCGGCGGACGTCCCATATTGACTTCAAAGCAATTCCCAAATTTGCCTTGCACATAGAAAGCAAGACGTCGCCCGTGATCGCGCGTAACCTTTGTTTGGGGAAGGCCACATGCGTTTGACCATCCTGGTGGATAAGTGACCAAATTGATGTGCGGCCCAAGAGCAAGCCATCATGTTCATCAAGGTCCGTGACAGATTTAATTGGAGCGCGAGACGCCAAATAGGTTTGAGACGCTACGAGAATGCGCTTGTTCGTCACGATACGACGAATATAGTGGTGGTCTGGGGGTTCCGTGCCTACTCTCACGCTGATATCTACTTTATCTTGTTCAAGATTTTGGATTGAGTCTGTAAAATGCAGGTCGACTGAGGCGTCGGGATGTTTTTTGAGAAATTGTACAACGACAGGTGCCACAAGCTTTTCACCCAATCTCGAGGGAGCGGAAACAACGATATGCCCCGTCAAAACGCCGTTCTCGCCATCGCGCGAGGTCAGCTTGCCGGCAGCTTCAATAATACTGCGCGCTTCGATCAGCTTTTGTGCCCCAGAAGCAGTGAGCGACAAACCGGACGGAGCACGGTTGAATAGGCGTATTTTGAGATGAGATTCCAATCCATCAAGACGCCGTGCCAGGCTTGATGGGGCTTGCCCGCGGAGACGTCCTGCCTTTGAAAAGCTGCCGTACTCTGCAAGTTCCTACATCAAAATGAGATCGCCAATTAGGTCCATTAGATTCGGTTTCCTATCCTCGGTATTTTGCGTATTACGCAAAGCCCCTTAGCATAATACACATCTTCCGCAAAATAGATCTTTGGTTGAATTTGACGACATTCATTCACCCAAGGAGGCATTGAGATGGGTAAGCACGAATTTGTATCCCAAATAGACAAAGCAATTACAGCAGTCGCACATCAAGAATTCATGACGCTTTATTGGCCGGATGGCAGCGTTTCACGGTTTCACTATCAGTGGCTAAGGGACAATTGCCGTTCAACCGAGCGTTTTGACCCCATTACCAAGGAACGCAAGGCGTTGACAGAGAGCATCCCGAGTAAACTGATTGCCAGCGAGATCGCCATTAATGGCGCTGAAATTCGGATCAAGTGGTCCGACGAAAGTGTGGATTCACGCTTTCATGCACATTGGCTGAAACGCAATTCCTACGACATGGCTGAGATATCAACCAAAGCTCCAAAACAGTTTTGGGGCTCCGAGTATGGATCATCTCTTGAGAGCTTCGCATACGATAAAGTCATGTCAGACAACAACGCTTCAGCGGAGATGATTGCTGCGTTCGAAGCATTTGGGCTCGTTCGTTTAACCGACATGCCGACGACTGATCGTGAAGTGGAGCGGTTCGCAAATCGCTTGTCCTATGTGCGCGAAATTGCCTTTAATCGGGTGGCAGATATTCGCGTCTCGATGGACCCTTATACTCTTGGCTTCACCAATGCTGCGCTACCACTACATACCGATTGTTCCGGATATTCTTGGCCGCCCAATGTCATGGCATTCCACTGCCTGCACAACGACGTCGCAGGAGGAGCCTCGCAATATGTGGACGGCGCAAACGTTGTGGCACAGCTGCGCCAAACGAACCCCGAGGCGCTTCAGATTATGACAGATTATGCGGTCGAGTTTCGTCTTTGGTCGAAAAAGGCTGACACTATGTCGCTGTCTCCACCGGTGATATTGGATGAACGTGGCGAACTTGCACTTCTACGCTATGCCAATTGGACGGTTCAGCCGCTTAAAACCGTGCCGTTTGATCGGGTTCCTGATTGGTATGATGCGTATCGAGCTCTAGCAGAGCAGATCAACGCGCCCGAAAATCGGGTGTCTTATCGCTGCTCGCCGGAAGAGATGCTGTTGATCAACAACCACCGGGTCTTGGATGGGCGCGATGCTTTTGATGATGGTCTTGGCCGACGTCATTTTCAACAAGTCTATATGGAGCTAGACGACCTTTCGGGCTTCCGCCGCATCGTCGAAGGCGAAGGCGGAGCAAAGTGATGAAACGTGCGCTTGGTATACCTCTTCTATGCGGCATCTTTGTTGTTTTGTGGAGTTCGGGTTTTGTCGGGGCCAAATTTGGCCTCGATCACGCGGGAACGTTCACGAGTCTATTCTGGCGCTATCTTCTTGTCACTGTAATCATGGCTTTATTTGTCACGCTGGCACGGCAATGGCAGCGCATTCCACGTTCAGTTATTGGTCGCCACATGCTCGTCGGCGCTCTAGCCCATGCCGGGTGGTTGGTAGCCGTACTGGGCGCGATCGACCTTGGTTTGTCGACAGGTCTTGCGGCATTCATAACTGCATTGCAGCCAATCCTGACCGGTGCGCTGTCTGCGCGCATGACGGGCGAGCGGGTGTCCGGCAAGGAATGGGCTGGTCTGGGACTGGGTCTTGTCGCCGTGGCGTTGGTTATCGGCGATGGAATTGCCCTTGGGGGCGCAGTTGTCGCGCATTTGCTTCCTTTCTTAGCAGTGATCGCAATCACAATCGCATCACTGATCGACCGTAGCGGCACTCTAAAAGAGGAAAAGTCTGTTTCTATCCTGCTGGTAACATTCTTACATTGTCTGGCATCATTTTTGGTGCTTGCCCCGCTGGCAGTTGGTCTGGAAGGTCTCGAGGCGACCTGGAGCGGCAGTCTGGTCTTTGCGATTGTTTGGCTGGCAATTGTCGTATCACTCGCGGCCTATGGTCTTATGTTCGTCTTGCTTAGACGCTTGCCCGCATCACAGGTTGCAAGTTTGACCTACCTATCGCCGCCCGTGACAATAATAATGGCATGGATGGCGTTTGACGAAGTTCTTTCCATGTTGGGCATCATCGGACTGGGTATCGCCGCGGTGGCTGTTTTCTTAACGCGCACTGTCAGTAATCGCCAACCCCAAGAAGTCGAAACGCCCACTGCATGCCGAGGCTGTAGAAAATGCACCGGCAATTTACATCGG
>Ga0255743_10004429_pt1 | contig 10788 bp, 9 predicted proteins | sample 101ome_19_FD_179950 | JGI IMG/M metagenome (GOLD analysis project Ga0255743, IMG submission 179950) | Coastal salt marsh microbial communities from the Groves Creek Marsh, Skidaway Island, Georgia - 101405AT metaG (version 2) | ecosystem: Environmental > Aquatic > Marine > Intertidal zone > Salt...
ATCTACCAAGTCTATAAATATTGAAGAAATTAAAAATGTTCAAGAGGTATACCATAATCTTTCATACGAAGAATTATTTTTACATGAAACCAATGAATCTTTAGAAGGTTATGAAAAAGGCTATGAATCATCATTTGGTGCAGTAGCAGTTGATACAGGAAAATTTACAGGTCGTTCTGCTAAAGATAAGTACATTGTTGAAGATGCCACAAGTTCAAATACTGTATGGTGGGAAAAAGATGGATCCACTAATAAACCAATGACACAAAATACATGGAACGAATTAAAAGCATTATGTACAGAACAGCTATCAAACAAAAAGCTATATGTAATGGATGGTTATTGTGGTGCTAATGCTGATACACGTATCCCCGTAAGATTAATTACTGAAGTTGCATGGCAAGCGCATTTTTTCAAAAACATGTTTCTACGACCTAGTGAAGAAGAATTAGCGACATTTGAGCCTGAATTTACTATTTTAAATGCATGTCGTACATCATGTAAAAATTATGAAGATCTTGGATTACGTTCTGAAGTATTTATTGCATTCAATTTAACTGAAAAAATTCAGCTTATTGGTGGCACATGGTATGGTGGCGAAATGAAAAAAGGTATTTTTTCAATTATGAACTACTTTTTACCATTACAAGACATTGGCGCATTACATTGCTCAGCAAACCAAGGAAATAATGGCGATGTGGCCTTATTTTTTGGTTTATCCGGAACAGGAAAAACCACATTATCAGCCGATCCAAAACGAGCATTAATTGGCGATGATGAGCATGGTTGGGACTCCAATGGAATCTTTAATTTTGAAGGTGGTTGTTATGCAAAAACCATCGATCTTACAGAAGAAAAAGAGCCGGATATTTTCCGAGCTATTCGTAGAGATGCTTTATTAGAAAATGTAGTTATGGATGATCAAGGTAATGTAGATTTTTCTGATGGATCAAAAACAGAAAACACACGTGTATCTTATCCTATTTATCATATTGAAAATATTGTAAAACCTGTATCAAAAGGTGGTCATGCGAATAAAATTATTTATTTAACATGCGATGCTTATGGCGTATTACCTCCAGTATCAAAATTAACTAAAGAACAAGCAATGTATCAGTACTTAAGTGGATACACTGCAAAAGTTGCTGGAACTGAGCTAGGTATTACCGAACCAACAGCAACATTTTCGGCGTGTTTTGGATCGCCTTTCTTAACGGTTCATCCAACACAGTATGCTGAAATTTTAGGTAAGAAAATGGATGAGCATAATGCAGATGCTTATTTAGTTAATACTGGCTGGACAGGTGGAGCTTATGGCGTTGGTCATCGTATTTCATTAAAGCATACCCGTGCAATTATTGATGCAATTTTAGATGGATCGATCGAGTCTTCAGAGTTTGCAAATTTTGATATTTTTAATTTTCAAATTCCAACAGAATTAAATAATGTAGATAGCACTATCTTAAATCCAATGAATACATGGAATGATAAAAATGCGTATCTAGAAACAGCAAAAAAATTGGCAGATTTATTTACAGCTAATTTTAATAAATTTGTTGCTACAGATGCCGGCAAAGCTCTAATTCAATACGGACCAAAAGCCTAACAACATCTTAAATTCTAAGAAAACAAAAAACCCTGCATCTGAGCAGGGTTTTTTGTTTGTAAAAAAATTAATAAAAAATTAAATAAATAACGACGAAATAGATTGGTGTAAATGATTACGTTTAATTGCTTCTGCAAACATTGGTGCAAGCGATAATTGAACTAAATTATCAAACTGTTTTGATTCTGGTAAGAAAATAGAATCTGTTGTTACAACTTCCTTAAATCCCGCGGTCGATAAACGTTCTACTGCCGGCCCTGAAAATACAGGATGCGTAGCCGCAACATAAATATCTTTACAGCCTTGTTTTTCCAATGTAGAGACACTAGACGTAATAGATCCAGCTGTATCAATCATATCATCAACAATAAGCAAATTTTTACCGCCTACATCTCCAACTATATTGGTTATTTCCGCAACATTATGTTTCGGACGTGTTTTATGTAATACTACAAGATCAGCACCCAGCTGATCACTCATTTTTTTTGCATATTTAGCTCGCCCTGTATCAGGAGCAACAACCGCTAAATTTTCTAATTTTTTTTCTTTAAAATAATCAACAAATAAAGGAAGACACGTTAAATGATCTACAGGCTGATTAAAAAATCCCTGAATCTGATCTGAATGCAAATCAACGGTAATTAACCGGTCAAATCCAACAGAAGATAATAAATCTGCAATCAGACGACTACTAATAGGCTCTCTTGGAGCAGACTTTTTATCTTGTCGAGCATATCCAAAATGAGAAAGCACAACATGAACACGTTTTGTTGATGCGCGTTTAAGTGCATCTAAAATCAAAAACAATTCCATATAGTCATCATTAGGGTTTAGTCCAATAGATTGCACTACATAGGCATCTATTCCACGGATTGATTCACCAATACGCGCATAATTTTCACCACAACTAAATTTAGAAAGTTCAATTTCTGATAATTTAATATTTAATAAATCAGCAATTGCCATTGCTAGATCAGGATTTGATGATCCTGAAAATATTCGCATCGATTCAAGTGAGTTTTCCATAGAGAACATAGTATATTAATTTTTTATTTTTAAGTCAATTTTCATCTAGGTAATATTCTGAAAATACTCTATTTTTTGCAGTAAATGTTTCATTATTTAAGTCTATTTCAAGATAGTCTGTTTTTATTGTATCTCGATCTTCTTTTACAACACTTACATCTCCCAAGCATTCTACAAGAGAAGTTTCATCATACATAATTAATTTATTACATAAAATAATTTTATCGGATTGTGTAATTTTTACATCCCCTACTAACGTTGTTTCTTTTGCCTGGCCATCAAATTGCAAGGAGTTGCTTGTAATTTTTGTTTTTTGATTTAATGAATTTTTAATATCTTGATTTGATAATTTCTTTTTTAACGTTTCATCAAGAGCCCAGTCTAAATTTAATAACTCAATTGTAATATTTCCTTCGAGCTGAATTAAATTTAGTGCTTCATTATAATAAGCAAATTCAGCAATTATATTTTTATCAGACTGAATCAAATGAATATTACCTGTAGCATAAAGTTCATTTCCCTCATCGCTTTCTATATAGGTAGCTTTATTAGCAAATAAAATACTTTTTTGTTTTCTTAAATTTTTCTCTTGCTCATCTAAATCTTCATCAATATTCATAGATGCAAAACGTTCAAACATTAAATCGCCCCACATATTTGAAATCTTATCATCAATAAAAATAGTCATATTATTACCAGAGACAAAAAATTCTTCAGATTCAATATGAAAACCATCTTTAATGTAAGCAACTTTGTCGTTGTTATCAATTTCAGCGCCAACTTTAGGCTTAATAACATGAGAATCTTTAATTAATTCAACACCTTTTTGTAATACGACTTTTTCTGAATTACTGTAATAACGCAATTCATCAGATTTAATAATAATTGGATCTTTAGTTTCTGCCTCATTAGCAATTAACCCTGTCTCCGTTTGCTTTTTTTGAGGCATAAAGCGCGCTTTTGCAGATTGTTGTATTGTAATAGAATTTATTTTTGTATTAATCTTAACATCTGAAGCTTCAATCGAATCAATTAATACAGCCCCATCGCTATCATAAATAACTCCAGATAAGATTTTATCTGCGTAATAAAACGATCTATTTTTCTTTGCCCAAGCATTATCAACGGTTACTTTCCAATTTAATTTTCCATTATCATAACCAACAATTGATGATCCAGTAATTTCTACTAAACGATCATCCTCAACAACTATTTCTTCATCGAAATAATCATATACAAAACTACCGCCAATCAGAGCAATCGTACACCCAATGGCTAAAATAACCGTTCGTTTAATCATGAGCTTAGTTTATAGTATCACACTTAATGCTTAAAATGTCGTGATCCCGTAAATACCATAGAAATATTACTATCATCACAGGCATCTATGGATTCTTTATCTCGCTTAGATCCTCCCGGTTGAATTATCGAATGAATTCCATATTTTGCACATAACTCAACAGAGTCTTTAAATGGAAAAAAAGCATCGGATGCCATCACTGCTCCCTCTGCATTTTTACCAGCTTTCTCTAGAGCAATTGTTACCGAATCAACCCGGCTCATCTGCCCGGCTCCAATCCCAATAGTTTGGCCATCTTTAACAATTAAAATAGCATTAGATTTAATGTATTTAACAAGACTAAACGCAAACTCTAAATCATTCATTTGCTTTTTTGTTGGAGCTTGCTTTGTCACACATTCAAACGATCGTGATGTAATTTTTTTATCATCTGATGTTTGAATTAAAAATGCGTTATTAATATCTCGAACAATAATATTTTTTTGATTCTTCTTATTACTAATCAAGTCAGTTTCAATCAATCTTAGATTCACTTTTTTCTCAAGTAATTCTCTTGCTTGTGTATCAAAATGAGGTGCCACAATCACTTCAATAAATGTTTGTGCTAATTCATTAGCCGTCTTTAAATCTACGGTTCTATTAAGTCCAACAATGGATCCAAATGCCGATACACTATCAGCCTCATAAGCACGCTTATAAGCAACATCTAAAGAATCATCAATTGCTGCTCCACAAGGATTTGTATGTTTAATAATTACAGCACCAGGCAATTGAAATTCACTAGCAATAGCTATTGCTGCATCAATATCTAAATAATTATTATACGACAATTCCTTTCCATGCAATTGCCTAAATGTCTGATTAGGCTCCTTGCGCCGTTTGTAAATAGCAGCCTGTTGATGAGGATTTTCTCCATACCGTAAATCTGTTAATTTTTCTAAAGCCATTGTTATATATTGTGGTAATACTGTTGATTTTTTCTCTCCAATACGATTAAAGTAATCTGCGATCGAAATATCATATTCCGCAATCATTTTAAATGCTTTTACAGCTAAAAACTGCTTGGTTTTTTTACTTAATGACCCATTATTTTCTAATAGCTCTTTTTGAACTGCGGGATAATCTTTTGATGATGTAATTACACCCACATGTTTGTAATTTTTTGCAGATGCCCGAACCATTGTAGGTCCGCCAATATCAATATTCTCGATAGCTTCTTCAATCGTTACATTTTCTTTTTGAATTGTTTTCTCAAATGGGTATAAATTAACAACTACCAAATCAATTAGCTCAATACTATAATCATCACAAGTTTTAAGATGCTCTTTATTGCTTCTATCTGCTAAAATTCCACCATGAACTTGCGGGTGTAATGTTTTTACACGGCCATTTAAAATTTCTGGAAATTTAGTTAAAGATTTAATTGAATGTACAGGAATTTTATTTTTCTCAAGCAAGCGTAACGTACCTCCGGTAGAATAAATCTCATATCCAAGAGATATCAAGCACTCCGATAACTCAATAATACCCTCTTTATCAGAAACACTTATAATCGCTTTTTTCATTCGTACTATACCTCGCCTAAGATTTTTTTTTTAACACTAAATTTATCGCTTTGGGATATAATAAGTGTTCTTTTTTTAATATTTTTTTTGATAACGACTCTTCTGTATCAGTATCTAAAACCTCAACAATATCCTGCATAATCAAGGCACCTCCATCCATAGACTGATCCACATAATGAACACTACAGCCCGCATACGATACACCGTAATCTAATGCCTGTTTTTGAGCATTCAAGCCCTTAAATGCTGGTAACAGCGACGGATGAATATTAATAATTTTATTATTAAATGATGCTAATAATGTCTCTCCTACTAATGTCATATATCCTGCAAGACATACCAAATCTACCGAATGATCTTTTAATATCCGAGATATTTCTTCTTCATAGTCTTTTTTGGATGAATAATCTTTTTTTTCTAAAATAAAGGTTTTAATCCCATAGCTTTTTGCACTATCAATGCCTAGAGCATTTTTTTTATTACTGATAACGACATTAACTGTTGCATCAATTTGTTTGGATAAAGCTGCCTGAATAATGGCCTCCATATTTGAACCTCGTCCAGAAATTAAAATCCCTAAACCTTTCTTAGACATAAACTACTTTTTGACTTCCCTTTTGAATGGTTCCAATTTCATAAGCACCGTACTCAGTTATCTTATCTGAGGAAATGACAACCATTCCAACGCCCATATTGAAAACACGATACATTTCGGCTTCACTAATATTTCCGTAATTCTGGATCTTTTTGAAAACATCAAGCACCTTTATTTTAGCCTTATCAATAACAGCATCTACCCCATCAGGTAAAACACGATTCACATTTTCTTCCAATCCGCCCCCTGTAATATTTGCAATACCTTTAATTGTATAGTTTTGAATTAGCTGATTAATATCATTCACATAAATTTTTGTTGGTGTTAATAATGTCGTCACATCTATAGTAGCTAACAACTCTGTCTCACGAATTACCTGTCTTACAAGTGAATAACCATTACTATGACAGCCCGATGCTGGCAAAGCATAAATACTATCGCCTTCTTTAATTGTCTTCCCATCAATAACACTATCTTTATCAACAACTCCAACACAAAATCCAGCAATATCCAAATCATTAGGCTGATACATGTCATTCATCTCAGCAGTCTCGCCTCCAATCAATGAACAGGATGCTTGCTTACATCCATCCGCAATTCCGCCAACTACACGCTTGATTATCTCCGAATCAACTTTATGACAAGCAATATAATCTAAAAAAAATAGTGGTGTTGCTCCCATACAAATTAGATCATTAACACACATTGCAACGCAATCAATACCCACGGTATCTAAGCCATCATGATCAATCGCCAAGCGTATTTTTGTTCCAACGCCATCAGTGGCAGAAACTAAAATAGGTTCTTTGTAATTTTCTTTTGGAAAAGAAAATCCAGCAGCAAACCCTCCGATATTAGATAATACCTGTGCTGTATGTGTTGATTTTACAACCGATTTAATTTTGTCTACAGCACGATTGCCTTCGTCAATATTTACTCCAGAAGATTGATAATCCATAGGCTTAAATTTTAAGCGATCTAAGGTGTTTTATAAAGAGGTATTTTCTTATTTTTTTCGATCAAGATACCCCTGCAACATGAACGCAGCTGCCGCACTATCAATTTTTCCGCGTTGTTTTTTTTGATTATAGCCCAATGATTGAAGTTGACGTGATGCGGCTACGGTTGAAAATCGTTCATCGCAAGCAGTTATAGGTAATGTAACAACGTCTGCAAGTAATTCAATAAAACGATCTACATCCTCACACTTTTTCCCTTTTGATCCATCATGAGCATAAGGCATTCCAATGATAATCTCTTTTATTTCATGGGTCTCAATCAACACCTTAATCGTCACCAAAGCATTGTCATTATTAGGTACAAAGGGATGAGGCTGGGCAGTAAAGCCTAGAGCATCAGAAATAGCTACGCCAATTCTGGTATCTCCATAATCTAGGGCCAAAACCTTACCATCACTTACACCACTCATTGCGTAAGCAATTCCCTAACAAAATTCATGATAGAATCAATGTTTTCACGCTTAATACCACCCGCTTGGGCCATTCGAGATTTTCCGCCCCCTCCACCTCCAAACTTTTGGGTAATTTGAGTAATTAAGTCACGAGCATCATAAGCCTTATCATCCAAATTGGATGTAATTAAAACAATCCCCTTATCATCACTTACTGTGGTTAATAATGTAATTAAATTTGCTTTTTTTAGTGATAATTGTTCAGATACATGTCTTAAATTAGCCATAGAAATTGCATCTAGTTTTTTAATAATAAACGCGCCCTGCTTTCCTGGCATAGCCTCCGTATTATTGATTAATGTATCAATTAAATCAGAACTTTGATTTTTTTCTTGCTTTTCAAGCTCTTTTTTTATTTTCTTCACAATTTCTTTAATATCGCTCTGAGCTTGATCTAATGATTTAAGATAGTTTTCTTGATCTTGAATTTCAGTTACAAGGCTCTGTTGTTTAAAAATCTCATTGATACTCATGAACTGAGTTACTAAATTCTTACTTTTAAGTAACTCCTGATGTACTTGGCATACTTGTATATGCTGCTCAATTTCTTTACAGGCAAGAGAGATTCGTTCTGCTAAATATCTTCCAACACACTCTTTACCTGCTAATGCTTCAATACGACGTGTTCCAGCAGAAATTGCTCCTTCAGAAATAATTTTCACATACCCTACATCATTGGTATTTTTCACATGCGTTCCAGCACATAACTCAACTGATTCACCACCAATATCCACCACGCGTACCCGTTGCGGATCATATTTTTCTCCAAACAAGGCCATAACACCACGTTTTTTGGCAGTTTCTAGCGTTTCAAAGGAAATATCTATACGAAGTGATTGCCTAATAAAATCGTTAATACCTGCTTCTATTTGAGCCAAGCTAGTTTCTGATACTTTTTCAAAATGTGAAAAATCAAATCGTAAGCGATCTGAATCAACCAAACTACCTGCCTGATGCACATGATCACCTAAAATACGGCGTAATAATTCATGTAATAAATGAGTTGCTGTATGATGGCGAGCCATAGCAACTTTTTCTTTTGGATCAGAAATAACCCGAGCTTCTCCACCTTTCGCACTATTTAAATCCTCTGATAAATGCAAATCGACATCGTTAAACAATTCCGGTGAAACCTTTATTGTATTTTTCTGAGTCCCTTGATCAAACTTCGACGCAGCACGTGATCGCTCTCTTTGCTCATCAAGCAAAACATTAAATCGTTCTAAATCTACTGTAAGCTGTTGTTCTTTTGCCAGCACGCTGGTTAAATCAACAGGAAATCCAAACGTATCATACAGTTTAAAAGCATCATCACCAGAAATAATCTTAGTATGCTTCGAGTGCTCTGCAACACTTTCAAATAATTGAAGTCCGGTATGTAATGTCTGTAAAAAACTTTCTTCTTCGGCTTTAATTACATGCTGAATATGAGCTTGTCGCTGTCTTAAGTGAGGATACGCCTCCCCTAATGTTTCAACAACAGTTTCAACTAAGCGATATAATATTGCCTCATCAAACCCAAGTTGCTTGGCATATCGACATGCGCGTCGTAATAACCGTCGCAATACGTAACCACGACCTTCATTTGATAACATCACATTATCAGCAATGCCAAACACCAATGTTCGTACATGATCTGCCATTACACGATGAGGCATTCCTTGTGAGTTTTCATGATACGTTATTCCAGATAACGATGCTATTTTAGAAATTAAAGGTTCAAATAAATCTGTTTGATAATTTGATGGGGTTCCTTGCAAATACGCCGTGATTCGCTCTAACCCAGCACCCGTATCAACATGGCATTGGGGTAATTTTTCTAAATCCCCACTTACCAACCGATTATATTGAATAAATACTAAATTCCATAATTCAATAAAATCCCCAGAATTAATTAAGTCTTGATCAATAGACTCTGGCAGAGGGTCATCTTTAAGGTATACATGAATTTCAGAACAAGGTCCACAGGGGCCTGTTGAACCCATTTCCCAAAAATTATCTTTTGCATCACATTTTACAATACGCTGATGATTTATATCTGTTTCTGATTTCCATAATGAAAGACTTTCTTCATCATCCTCAAATACAGTTGCTACAAGTTTTTCTTTGGAAATCTTCAATGTAGATGTCAGCAATTCCCACGCCCATGCAATCGCTTCCTTTTTGTAATAATCACCAAAAGACCAATTTCCCAACATCTCAAACGATGTTAAATGAGTAGAATCATTACCGACATCTTCAAGGTCATTATGTTTGCCAGATACTCTAACGCAAACCTGAGAATTTACAGCACGATTATAATCTCGTTGCCCTACTCCTAAAAATACATCTTTAAACTGATTCATTCCCGCATTAATAAAAAGTAATGTGGGATCATTATCTGGAACAATAGGTGATCCTGGAACAAAGTGATGATTTTTTTCTTGAAAAAATTTAATAAATTGAGTTCTAATTTCTGAGCTTTTCATTGGATGATTAAGTATACCCAACATGATCAATAAAAGACAGTCTTCAGCACTTCATTGAACTATTTATAACTAAAATACTTCGTATTTAAGAATAATTTTAAACCAGATTTTATCTATAGATACACACTAAGAATCGTTAGGCCTTCTTTTTTTTACGAAATACCTTGATCAAATCAAACCAACTAGAAATATCTGTAATATAATCTAAACGAGTAATCATTTTTCTAATTCCAATCAATACGCGAACTAATTCAAACAATCCATAAATAGAAAATAGGCAGACAATGATCAGTAAAATATCGATAATATCATTTGTATTTAATGTCATTGATGAGCCCCTATTTTTAAATTATTTTTTTGATTTTTTTTCGTCAATCATTTTCGAAATTTTATCAAACCCTTTTTCAATGGCATCCATTGTTTTAGATACGACTTCTTCAGTACTTTCAACCGTTTTATTTACAGGAGATGGTTTCTTTTTTTTATTAGAAGTTTCTACGTTGTTATTATCCTCAATATCATTAGCAATAGCATCATCTTCATCATTTAATAACCAAACAGCGCCAACAAATCCAGCTAAAACTCCAATAATAGCACCTTCTAAAAATTTACTTTTACTCATAAAAACTCCTCGATAAGCGTTGTTATATCCTATAATATTAAAATCACAGGCGACTGTAAACTACAATCACAAGGAAATCTATGATCGATCAACCATGTTTAAGTATTTTAGAATTAAACGATCTTATTAAAGCAT
>Ga0255743_10004461_pt1 | contig 10746 bp, 10 predicted proteins | sample 101ome_19_FD_179950 | JGI IMG/M metagenome (GOLD analysis project Ga0255743, IMG submission 179950) | Coastal salt marsh microbial communities from the Groves Creek Marsh, Skidaway Island, Georgia - 101405AT metaG (version 2) | ecosystem: Environmental > Aquatic > Marine > Intertidal zone >...
GGGCTCGCGACTCGGGCCGGAGGTACACGTTCTCGTAGTTGAAGCGCCGGAACTCCGCCAGGGCTTCGGCCGCCTCGGCGGTCATGCCGACGCGTCCGGTCTGGGCGGTCGCCTCCGCCATGGCCCGCACGAAGGTGCCGAGCTGCGAGGAGCGCGTCACACCGCACCGATCGGCCACGATCGCGGGGAGCCGGTCGGTGGAGATGACCCCGGCAGCGACGGCGTCCTCGAAGTCGTGGCAGACGTAGGCGATCCGATCGGCCCACGACACGACCTCGCCCTCGGCGGTGCCGGGGGCCGGACGGCTCCACGAGTGATTGCGGATGCCGTCGAGGGTCTGGCTGCACAGGTTGAGTGGCACGAGTGTCTCGTCGGCTCCCCAGACCGCGTGGTCGTAGCCCTCGTCGAGATAGATGCTGAAGGCGTCCTCGCTGGCATGTCCACCCGGCCCGTGACCACAGTCGTGACCGAGTGCGATCGCCTCGGCGAGCGCGACGTTGAGCCCGAGCGCGGAGGACACCGATCGAGCGATCTGCGCCACCTCGAGGGCGTGGGTGAGCCGCGTCCGCTGATGGTCGTCGGGAAAGACAAACACCTGCGTCTTGCCCGCGAGACGCCGGAATGCGGACGCGTGGAGGATCCGGTCGCGGTCGCGCTCGAAACAGGTGCGGAGCGGGTCGGGTTCTTCCTCGCGGACCCGGTCGCCGGCCCCGATGGCGCGGGTGGCGTGGGTGGCGAGGTGCTGCTCTTCGGCGTCTTCGCGGGCCACCCGGTGCACGGTGGCCCGGGAGCCGGTCGCGGCCCAGGATTCGGCGTGGGCCAGGGCCACGCCGTCGGCGCTGTGGCCGCTCATCGTCGCTGCCCAGCGCTCGGCGCGCTCGGCCGACGACGGGTCGATGCTTCTGCCGGAGGGTGGTGCGGGGGGCTGGTCCACGCGCCCACCCTAGGACCGGGGTGCATCGCTCGCGAGAGCACCCTCGGTAGCGTGCTGCCGTGTCGGATTTCGTCGACGAGGCCCAGCTCAACGTCCGCGCCGGTGACGGTGGCGCGGGTTGTGTGTCGTTCCGACGCGAGGGTCCGGTGGTCAACGGCGGTCCGAACGGAGGCGACGGGGGCGACGGTGGCGATGTCTGGCTGGTCGCCGATCACAACGTCGCATCACTGCTCGCCTTCCGCGATCACCCCCACCGGCGGGCCTCCAACGGTGTGCACGGCAAGGGCAAGGACCTGCACGGCCGGCGCGGCGAGAGCCTGCAGATCACGGTGCCCGAGGGGACCGTGGTGAGCGACATGTACAGCGGCGAGACCCTGGCCGAGCTCTACAGCCACGGCGACCGGTGGATGGCGGTGGCCGGTGGTCGAGGTGGTCGGGGCAACGCGCGGTTCCTCTCGAACCGTCGTCGCGCCCCCACCTTCGCCGAGCAGGGGGAGCACGGCGAGGAGCGTTGGCTGAAACTCGAGATCCGCCTCATGGCCGACGTCGCGCTCGTCGGATTCCCCAATGCCGGCAAGAGCACGCTCATCAGCGTGATCTCGGCCGCCAAACCGAAGATCGCCGACTATCCGTTCACCACGCTCAGCCCCAATCTCGGGGTGGTCTCCATCGATGAGGGCACCGAGTTCGTGGTGGCCGACATCCCCGGTCTGATCGAGGGGGCCAGCGAGGGTCGTGGCCTCGGACACCGTTTCCTCCGCCACATCGAACGCGCCCGCGTGCTCTGTCTGATGCTCGACCTGGCCTCGGTCGAGGGTGTGACCCCTGCGGAGCAGGAGCGCACCCTCCTTGCCGAGCTGGGCGCCTACCGCCCCGAACTCCTCGAACGACCTCGGATCGTGGTCGGGACGAAGGCCGACGCCGTGCAGGCCGAGGAGCTCGAACTCCTCGGCTGGACCGGATCGGTCGTCTCCGCGGTCACCGGTGCCGGGGTCCGAGAGCTGGTCGGCCGTATGGCGACGCTCGTCCACGAGGCCCGAGCCGACTTCCCCGAGCGCGAGGGAGTGGTCGTGATCCGCCCCGAGACGACCGGTGCCGCGGTCGAGCGCCTCGACGAGAACGAATTCCGGCTGGTCGGTCGTGAGGTGGAGCGGGTGGTCGCCCTCAATGACGTCACGACCCCTGAGGCGTTGGCCTACATCGACGAGCGCCTCGAGCGTCTCGGAGTCAACCGCATGCTGACCCGGGCCGGGGTCAGCGACGGCGATGTCGTGTGGATCGGCGAGTTCAGCTTCGAGTACCGATCCGACCTGGGCGGCTCGTCATGAGGGTCGTCGCCAAGATCGGAACCGCCTCGATCACCACCGAGGATGGAAACGTCAACCGGGAGGCGATCATCTCCCTCTGCGGCGGCGTCGCATCGCTGCGGAGCGAGGGACACGAGGTCGTCGTGGTGTCATCGGGTGCTGTCGCCGCTGGAGTGCCCGCGGTCGGCCTCAGCGAACGGCCGAGCGATATGGAGACCCTCCAGGCGGTCTCCGCGGTCGGTCAGGCGCGTCTCATGGAGGTGTACAACGAGGTGCTCGCCGGCCACGGTCTCGTCGGCGCGCAGGTCCTCCTCGATCCCCACGACTTCGTCGACCGAACGCAGTACCTCCACGCCCGGCGAACCCTCTCACGCCTCATCGAGCTCGGTTGTGTGCCGATCGTCAACGAGAACGACGCGATCGCCTCATCCGAGCTTCGCTACGGGGACAACGACCGGCTCGCCGCACTGCTCGCACACAACCTGTCGGCCGATGTGCTGGTGCTCCTCACCGATCTCGACGGCCTCCACACCGCCGATCCCCGCGTCGACCCACAGGCACCGCTCGTCGACCGAGTGGCGGCCGACGACCCGCTGCTGGCGATCTCGACCTCGATGTCGGGGAGCGGTCGGGGCTCGGGCGGTATGGCCTCCAAACTCGAGGCGGCGCGGATCGCCTCCTGGTCGGGGGTGCGGACGGTGATCGCCAGAGCGGCCCGCGACTCGGTGCTGGTCGACGCCGTTCACGGACCGGCGGTCGGAACGACCTTCGATGCCCATGACCGTCGCCTGCCCGCCCGCAAACTCTGGATCGCGTTCGCCGCCGAGGTCGCGGGACGCATCACCGTCGACGCCGGCGCCCGCAACGCGGTGGCCACCCGATCGACGAGCCTGCTGCCCGCCGGTGTGGTCACTGTCGACGGCAACTTCGACGAGGGGAGCACCGTTGAGGTGGCCGACGACGAGGGGTCGGTCTTCGCCCGGGGGATGGTCGCTGTGTCAGCGGCGGATCTTCGTGGTGTGATCGGACGTCGTACCGGTGACCTGCCCGAGGGTATGACCCATGAGGTCATCCATCGCGACGACCTCGTCGTGTTGCCCTCCTGAGCCCGTCCCGGGCGCCGTCGAGGCGCAGTATCACGAGACCCGCGACATAGGCGGCGACTCCGCTCACCCCGGCGACCGCGGTCGTGAGCAGGGCCTGGTTCGGCCCGACGGGATCGATCGCCCCAGCGACCAGCCAGGCCACCTCGGCGGCGAACAGCGACGACAGCGCGACCCTCCACAGCGTCGGCACCAGGGCGCCGAGCATGGGTTGACCGATCCGACGACCGAGGACGACCACCGCACCGACAGCGGCCAGGAGGTAGGCGAGGGAGTGCGCGAGCCCGAGGCCGAACACTCCGAGCGGACCGACGATGGCGACGGCGAACACGATGTTCATGAGGTTCTCGCCGACGTTGATCACGAACGGTGTGCGCGTGTCCTGGTGGGCGTAATAGCCGCGGAGGGTGAACAGGTAGGCGCTGAAGCCGACGAGCCCGAGGGAGAGTCCCGCCAGGGCATTCGCGGTGTTCGTCACGGCCCCGGCGTCGAAGCGTCCCCGCTCCATCAGTCCGCTGATGAGCGGCTCGCGCAACACGAGGAGCAGAGCAGCAGCAGGCGCCGTGAGGCCGATCACGGCCCGCAGCCCGCCGGTCATCCTCTCGGTGAAGGCTCGTCGATCGCCGTCGGCGACGGCCGAGGCCAACTCCGGCTGGAAGGTGGTGGCGATCGACACGGCCAACAGACCGTGGGGGAGCACGAAGAAGACGAAGGCGTCGAAGTAGGCCGAGGCGAGCGAGGATCCCGGGTCGGCCAGGTTCCTCACGACGACGAGGGCGACCTGGTTCGCGATGACGAAGCCCACTGTCCATCCACTCATGGCCGCGAGCCGTCGCACGGCTGGCTCCCTCAGGTCGAGGCGGGGACGGAGACGCACTCCCGACCGGATGACGGCCGGCACGACGATCGCCGCCATCGCCGCGATCCCGATCGTCGCCCCGAGGCCGAGGGTCAGGCGGAAACGGGTGTCGTCCGCGACCGCGCCGAGGGGCCAGTCTCGTAATCCGGCCTCCGGGAGTGAGAGGAGGCTGGCGATGATGACCAGGTTGGAGACGACCGGTGACCACGATGCGGCCAGGAATCGCCGTTGGCTGTGCAGGAGGGCGTTGGCGATACCGGTGAGTCCGTAGAAGAGGATCTGCACGAGGAAGAAGCGGGTGAGGGTGGTGCCCGTCGCCCGGAACACCTCCGGGTCGACCCCGTCGCCGACTCTCAGGCTGTACAGGCGGAAGATCCACGGGGCGAGTGCCACCGCCATCACCGTCACCAACACCACGCCGGCCACCGCGGCGGTGACCACGGCCTCCGTCGAACGCCGGCGCGACGCGCTGTCTCCAGCGCTGACACCGGCGTCGTTGGCGGAGCCCCAGCCGAGGGAGGTGAAGATCGGTACGAGCGTGGCGGAGAGCACCCCGCCGAGCAGAAGGTCGTAGACGATGTTGGGGGTCTCGTTGGCGAGCTTGTAGGCGTCGGCGAGGGAGGTCTGGCCGATCACATAGGCGAAGGCCAGCACCCGTCCGAGGCCGGTGATCCTCGACAGCGCGGTTCCGGAGGCGACGACGAGGTTCGCCCGGAGCATCGTCCCCACGACCGCGACACTACCGATCGGCAATACTCGAGCCCGTGCAGTCATCGGGCCGACCGACCGTGGCTCTGGTGCGTCGCCCGGGCCCGCGCCTGGCCGAGGGCATCGTCACCCACCTCGAGCGCTCCGACATCGATCTCGACCTCGCCGAGACGCAATGGTCGGCCTATGTGGGCGCGCTTCGCTCGAGGAACTGGGAGATCGTGGAGGTCGCGCCCGCTGACCAGTGCCCCGACGCGGTGTTCATCGAGGACACCGCGGTCATGTTCGACCGGCTCGCCGTCGTCACCCGACCGGGCGCGTCGAGTCGTCGTCCCGAGGTGGAGGGGGCGGCTGACACCTTGCGCGGGCTCCCCGATGTCGAGGTCGTGGAACTCCCCGAGGGCTGCCTCGACGGGGGAGATGTGCTCAAGATCGGGAGGCGGGTCTACGTCGGGATCGGTGGCCGCACCGATGAGGCCGGGGTGGCATCGCTCCGGATGCTCCTCGGGCCGCGCGGCTGGGAGGTGATCGGCGTTCCGGTCACCAAGGTCTTGCATCTCAAGTCGGCGGTCACCGCCCTGCCGGACGGCACGGTCATCGGATACCTGCCGGTGGTCGACGACCCGGAGGCCTTTGACCCCTTCCTGCCGGTACCGGAGGAGGACGGCTCCCATGTGGTGGTGATCGACGAGGGAACGGTGCTCATGGCCGACTCGGCACCGCGCACCTCGGAGCTGCTCCGTGAGCGGGGTCTCGAGGTCATCGAGGTCGGCATCTCGGAGTTCATCAAGCTCGAGGGCTGCGTGACCTGTCTCAGTATCCGAGTCCGTTGACCCAGCCGGTCGTCGTTAGCCTCCGACGGTGACCGATACGACCGCGACGCCTGCGATGACCCGTGCTCGGGTGCTGACCTTCGGTCTGCTCACCGCGATCATGGCCTCGGGTTACGGCGTCATGTTCACCGTCCTCGACGACTTCCGCCTCGAGTACGGCATCAGCGAGAGCCGCCTCGGGCTGATCGTCGGGATCGGCTTCGGTTCGGCGTTCCTCAGCCAGATCCTCCTCGCCCCGATCGCGGACCGCGGCCACGCGAGACACCTCGTCTTCCTCGGCCTCGTCGTCAACATCGTCGGTCTCCTCCTGCTCGGTTTCGGCTCGACCCTCTCGGTGCTCCTCCTCGGCCGCTTCATCTCCGGGATAGGTCTCGGCATGACGATGCCGGCGATCCGGAGGATCGTGATCCTCGGTGATCCGAAACGCCTCGGCGACAACCTGGGACTGCTCCTCGCCGCGGATGTGGCGGGGTTCGCGGCCGGCCCCGCCGTGTCGGCGTTGCTCGTCGGGCCATTCGGGATCGAGGCCCCCTTCATCGCGATCTCGGTGGCGAGCCTCGCCTGCCTCCCATTGGTGGTCCGGGTGCGGGTCGATGAGTCGGTGCCGAGCGGCCGGGAGTCACGTCTGGCATTCGACCTCCTGGCGATCCGGCCGCTGCTCGGAGCGATGTGCATGGGAGGCGCCCTCTTCATGATGATCGGAACCTTCGACGCCCTGTGGGCCGTGGTGCTCGACGATCTCGGGGCGAGCGAGTGGCTGGCGAACCTCGGCATCACGATGTTCGCCCTGCCGCTCATCTTCCTCGGGGAGTTCGGGGGGCGGCTGGCTCAACGCATCGGGCCGTTCCGGCTGGGCCCGCTCGGCCTCGGCATCGGTGCGCTGTTCATGGCGCTCTACGGGGTGGTGCCCTCGGCGGGGTTCATCTTCGCGATCGTTCTCGTGCACGCCATCAACGACGGCCTGACGGTGTCGAGCACCGGGGTCGCCGTCGGCATGGTCACCCCGGACTCGCGCCACGCGAGCGCCCAGGGACTGCTCGGCGGATTCCAGACGCTGGTCGCCGGTCTGGTCGCCGTGCTCGCCGGCTGGCTGTATGAGTTCCACGGGCGACTCGTCGCCTACTGGGTCTGCTCGGTGCTCATGGTGACCCTCGTCGTGACCGCGCTGGTGCTGGCCGGCCCCGAGTGGCGCTCACGACGGGGTCCCGAAGGAGCCAACGACCCCCCGGACCCGGTGTCGGCCGTGACCGGCCACGCCTGATCACTGCGTCGGTGAGGTGTACCACTACGGTCGGTGAGCGCAGGAACGACCTGCGAGGGGAACGATCCAGGGGGACATATGGACGCCGCCGGATGGGATGAGCGATACGCGGGCACCGACCTGGTCTGGTCGGCAGGGCCCAATGTGTTCATCGAGGAGATCTGCGCGGGGCTCGAGCCCGGCAGCGCCCTCGACCTTGCCGCGGGTGAGGGCCGCAACGCGGTCTGGCTCGCTGAGCGGGGGTGGGATGTGACCGCGGTGGACTTCTCGTCGGTCGGGCTGGACAAGGCGCGTCGCATGGCGCAGGAGCGAGGAGTCAGCATCCGCACCGAGGTGGCTGACCTCACCGGTTTCGACCCCGGGGTCGCCGGCCACTCGTTGGTGCTCGTCGTGTATCTGCACCTCGGCGCGCGGGAGTTGCCGGCGATCCTCGAGCGCGCGGCTCGCGCGGTGGCCCCCGGAGGGCGACTCGTGGTCGTCGGCCACGATGTCGAGAACCTCGACCGGGGCACCGGTGGGCCGCAGGTGCCGGAGGTGCTGACCACCGTGCCCGGGGTGCTCGAGGCGATCGAGCCGGCCGGGTTGACGGTGGAGCGCGCCGAGGTGGCCGAACGGCGGGTCACGGCGGTGGACGGGTCGCAGGCGACCGCCCTCGACACGGTGGTGGTGGCTCGCGCATGAGCCAGCTGGGGGTCGGGGTGATCGGCGCCGGGATGATGGGGGAGGTCCATGCCCATCTCATCGCGGAGCGGATCGGGTCGGCGAGGGTGGTCGCGGTCAGCGACCCCGACGGCGATCGTCGACGGAGGGTGGCTGAGAGTGTCGGTGCGGCCGAGGTGTCCGATCCGCTCGACGTGATCGACGATCCCGAGGTGCAGGCGGTCATCATCGCGTCCCCCGACCAGTCCCATGCCGAGTACGCGATTGCGTCGGTGCACGTGAACAAGCCCTGTCTGTGTGAGAAGCCGCTCGCGACCACCGCGGACGACGCGCGTGCTGTCGTGGAGGCCGAGTCGGCCGGAGGACGGCGTCTGGTGCAGGTGGGTTTCATGCGCGAGTTCGACGAAGGGCATGCCTCGCTCGTCACCCTTCGTGACTCGGGGGCGCTCGGGGAGGTCGTCGCGGTCCGATCCACGCACATCAATCCGGCGCCGTGGGCTCCGGGGGTGTCCGCCGAGCGGGTGATCACCCAGTCGATGATCCACGACATCCACTCGGCGCGGTTCCTCGTCGGTTCGGAGGTGATCGCCGTGTCGGCGGTCTCTGTGCCCTTCGGCGACGGCGCCGAGGGTGTCGATGAGGGTGCCGTCCGCTTCGTGACCGCTCGGTTGGAGATGGCCGGAGGCGCGGTGGCGATGCTGGACGTGAACGTCGCCTCGTCCTACGGCTATCGGGTTGTTGCTGAGATCGTCGGCTCGGAGGCGACCGCTCGAAGCACCGAGGGGTCGGCGGTCGAGATGTGGACGTCGGGGGCCATGGTGAGCGCGGTGTCGGCCAACTGGCCGGATCACTTCTCCGCCGCGTACCTCACCGAGGTGTCAGCGTGGGTCCAGGCGGCTTGCGGTGGAGGGGTGACCGGACCGTCGGCATGGGACGGCTACATGGCGAACCTGGTGGCGTCTGCGCTCGTCGAGGCCGAGGCGTCAGGCGGTCGAGTAGAACTCCCGGCCCTCGAGGTCCCGGCGCTCTACCGGGGCTGAGCTGGGGTTGGCGACCGGGTCAGGCCGAGCCGGCCGGCGTCGTCCGGAGGTCGCGATGCTCTCCGTCGCCGATGGATGCACCACCGGTGCCAGCCGCGACCTGACGGTCGCGGAGCCACAGGCCGACGAACAACCCGACGACGGCGACAGCACCGTAGGTGGCGCCGGAGGACAACATGGCGAGCGCTGGTGCGGGGCAGGTCCCGGCGATGGACCAACCGGCGCCGAAGAGGACGCCGCCCACGATGTGATGGCGTTCGATCTTCGAACGGGACAGCGCGAGACGACCGCCGTAGACCGTCGCGACCTGACGGCGCTCGAGGATCCACAGCAGGGGGAGCGAGATCCCGATGGCGAGTCCCATCAGCCCGAAGACGTAGGGGCTCTCCAGTTTGAGGGTCTCGTGGATGGTGTCGTACTCGTGCAGGCGGGCGGCGGCGAGCACGAAGCCGAATCCGGCCCCGAAGAGGCCGCCGACGAGGTTCATTCGATTACGCATCAGAGATCTCCGCCGGTGAGGAGGGTGAGCACACCGGTGACGGCCACCGCCGTTGCCATGAACGTCGCGGTGGTGGCCCATGAGGCGGGGGAGCGCTGGGCGGTGCCGCAGATGCCGTGTCCGGAGGTGCATCCACCGGCCATCCGAGCTCCGTAGCCCATGACGATCGCCCCGGCGAGCACCACGAGGGCGATGAAGGTCGGCGACCATCCGGCCGCGGTCATCGAGTCGTAGCCGCGGCGAATCTCGATACCGGGGCCGAGGATCGTGGCGAGGGCGCCGCCGACGAAGATGCCGCCGAAGTACCACACCCTCCAACCGACGGTGTCGGTGTCGCGGCGGACGGCCTTCATGGTCTGCATGTAGGCGCCGGATGCCCCGAGCGGCTGGTTGGCGACCACGAAGAGGCCGACGACGAGCAGCCCGAGGAGTGGGCCGGCGATCCAGAACGGGAGTTGATCGGGCAGGATGTTCATGTACGGACATTTTGCTCGGGTCCGCGGCGCGTTGCAAGGACCTCGTGCGAACGTGAACGCCGCCGGCGTCCCGTCGCCGAACCGGTCACCTCCCAATAGCGTGTACCCATGACCGGCGAGGAGGCCATGGGGGAGATCGCCGCCTACGGCGGTGGCGGGACGGCCGACGACGGCCAGAAACGAGTCCGGGTCCGACACTTCGCCCGCGCGAAGGAGCAGGGCATCCGGATCACCGGTCTGACGAGCTACGACTTCCTGACCGCCGGGATCTTCGACGGCGCGGGGATCGACTTCCTGCTGGTCGGAGACTCGGCCGGCAACATCGTCTTCGGCTACGACACCACCCTCCCGGTCACGGTCGACGAGCTCATCCCGCTGACGAGGGCCGTGGCCCGAGCGACACGCCGGGCGCTGGTGGTGGCCGATCTACCGTTCGGCTCCTACGAGAACGGGCCGGAGGAGGCGCTCCGCACCGCGATGCGGTTCATGAAGGAGACCTCGGCCCACGCGGTCAAACTGGAGGGCGGCCGTCGCAGCGCCGAGCAGATCCGCCGCATCGTGACCTCGGGGATCCCGGTGATGGGCCACGTCGGCTTCACACCCCAGAGCGAGCACGGGCTCGGCGGGCACCTCATCCAGGGTCGCGGCGAGGCCGCCGCCGACCTCCTCGCCGATGCGCGGGCCGTCGAGGAGGCCGGTGCCTTCGCGGTCGTGCTCGAGATGGTCCCGTCCAGCGTCGCCGCCGAGGTGACCGCCGCGCTCTCGATCCCGACGATCAGCGTCGGCGCCGGTCCCGAATGCGATGGTCAACTCATGGTGTGGACCGATTGGGCGGGTCTGACCTCGGGTCGGATCCCGCGGTTCGTCAAGCGCTACGCGGACCTCGCGGGCACGCTCCATGAGGCGGTTGTCAGCTTCCGCGAGGACGTGGAGCAGGGGCGCTACCCGGGCCCCGAGCACGAGTACGAGGCCTGACCCCTACTCCGGCTCGTAGGCGAGCACCGGAGCCAGGATGCGCTCGGTGGTGCTGAGATCGAGGCCCTTGCGCCGACCGTAGTCCTCGACC
>Ga0255743_10004474_pt1 | contig 10727 bp, 10 predicted proteins | sample 101ome_19_FD_179950 | JGI IMG/M metagenome (GOLD analysis project Ga0255743, IMG submission 179950) | Coastal salt marsh microbial communities from the Groves Creek Marsh, Skidaway Island, Georgia - 101405AT metaG (version 2) | ecosystem: Environmental > Aquatic > Marine > Intertidal zone >...
TGCTGATATTGTTAGACTATAAAAATAGATAGGATGAAATTGAAGAAAAGTATGTTCATGATGGGTGCTGTTGCCGGAGCGGTGGCAGTGCTAATGGCAGCTCAAAAAGATGTTGAGGTGAGCAATGCTGGGTCGGATGTTGTGGAGGCACAGATGGCGACTTTGGGCATTGGGGATCAAGCTCCAGAGATTGCAATGAGAGACCCGCAAGGGAATGTGCGAAAGTTATCTGATTTGAGAGGTAAGGTCGTGTTGATCGATTTTTGGGCTTCTTGGTGTCGTCCTTGTAGAATGGAAAACCCTAATGTGGTGAAGACTTACAATGAGTACAAGGATGTGCGCTTCAAGAATGGTGATGGCTTCGAGGTGTTTTCAGTGAGTTTGGACCAAAACAAGGCGGCATGGGAAGCCGGTATTAAGCAAGACGGTTTGGTTTGGGAGAACCATGTGAGTGATTTGCAATACTGGAGAAATGCAGCGGCACAGACCTACGGAGTGAACAGTATTCCTGCGACGTATTTGATTGACGGCGAAGGGAATATCATCAAGAAGAACTTGCGCGGTCAGGCGTTGAGAAATACCCTTGAGGTATTGAAGAAATAATTGGGCACTTGAGGTCCAAGGAAAGAGTCCCCGCAGTGGGACTTTTTTTTATGGGCGGAGGTGGCCGCTGACAAGGTGTCAGCGAGAAAGGAATTGGTAGGCATTTTGCCTTAGGTAGAGCAGATAAAATTAAAACCCAACCCTAATGAGCGATAAAGATCAAGTTAACGAAGAAGGTTTGCACGAGGAAGAAGTGCAACAGGAATTGGACCCAAATCAAGAGGAAGATACTGAAAATCAGGAGCCTGAAGCAGACCCTGTAGCTAAACTCGAGGATGAGGTGAAGGATTTGAAAGACCAGAATCTTCGTTTATATGCTGAGTTTGAGAACTTCCGTCGCCGCACCGCGAAGGAGCGTTTGGAGTTGATGGAAAGTGCCAACAAGGACACATTAGCAGTTTTATTGCCGGTATTGGACGATTTTGACAGAGCCTTGAAGAACATCGAGGAGACCGAAGCCAATGCGCCGGTGTTTGAGGGAATGAAGCTCATTGCTCACAAATTGAAAGATACCTTGAAAGGCAAAGGACTGAAGGAAATGGAGAGCACCGTGGGGCAAGCATTTGATGTCGAGACCATGGAGGCCATTACTCAGATTCCCACTTCTACACCGGAAATGGCGGGTAAAGTCATCGACGAGGTGGAGAAAGGGTATTTGATCGGAGAAAAAGTGATCCGCTACGCTAAAGTAGTAGTGGGTAAAGAAGCATAAGATGTCAAAAAGAGATTACTACGACGTACTGGGCGTAAGCAAGAGTTCGAGTCAAGATGAAATCAAGAAGGCGTACCGCAAGGTGGCGTTGAAGTACCATCCGGACCGCAACCCTGACGATAAAGATGCCGAGGACAAGTTCAAGGAGGCCGCTGAGGCCTATGACGTACTGGGCAATGAAGAGAAGCGTCGCAAGTACGACCAGTTCGGTCACCAAGCCTTTGGGGCGGGTGCCGGCGGGGGTGGTTTCCACGGCAACATGAATGATATTTTCGACATGTTCGGAGATATTTTCGGTGGCGGCGGTGGCGGCGGCTTCGGCGGGTTTGGTGGTTTTGGCGGTGGCGGAAGAGCCCGTCAGGCCAAGGGATCAAACTTGCGCATCAAGGTGAAGTTGACCTTGGAGGAAGTAGCCAATGGCGTTGAGAAAAAGATTAAAATTCGTCGTGCAAAGATTGCCGATGGCGTGACGTTCAAGACATGTAGCACGTGTAATGGAGCCGGCCAAGTACAGCAGGTAACCAATACCATATTAGGTCAGATGCGCACTGCAGCCACTTGTTCTAGCTGTAGCGGAAGCGGAAAGGTAGTGGATCAGAAACCTTCGGGCGTGGGATCAGACGGTTTGGACCGCCAAGAAGAGGTAGTGAGCGTGAAGATTCCAGCAGGCGTACAAGACGGAATGCAATTGCGTGTAGGCGGTAAAGGAAATGAAGTTCTAGGCGGGGTGCCGGGGGATTTGATTGTCCTAGTCGAAGAAATTGAGCACGAGTCCTTGACACGTGATGGCGAGAACTTGCATTACGAGTTGAATTTGAGCTTCCCGGATGCAGCCTTGGGTTGTGAGGTGGAGATACCTACAGTGAGTGGGGCCGTAAAGATCAGTATTGATGCAGGTACGCAGCCAGGAAAGATTTTAAGATTGAAAAACAAGGGCTTGCCGAATGTACAGGGCTATGGTAAGGGGGACCAATTAATCCATGTGAACATTTGGGTGCCCAAATCATTGAGCGCTGACGAGAAGAAAACCATTGAGAAGTTGAAAGGCGCGAAGAACTTTGAACCGAATCCAGGAAAATCGGACAAGGGTTTCTTTGACCGCGTCAAAGAGATGTTCAGCTAACTTTTATACCTTATAGCTCCTGCCGTTGGCGGGAGTTTTTCTTTGAGATTATGATTAAAGCCACTAACGTTACCAAGCGCTACAGCCAAAAGCTGGCATTGGACGCTATTAACCTTAGCATTCCAAAAGGGAGTGTTTACGGGTTGCTAGGACCCAATGGTGCGGGGAAAACGTCATTCATTCGCATCATGAACCAAATCACTGCGCCGGACGAAGGCCAGGTGTATTTTGGTGATCGCCCCTTGCAGCCTAGAGATATTGCGCGCATTGGGTATTTGCCGGAGGAGCGCGGATTATATAAGAAGATGAAGGTCGGCGAGCAGGTGTTGTATTTGGCCCGATTAAAAGGCCTGAGCACCGCTGAAGCCAAGCTCAGGGCGAAGAAATGGTTCGAGCGATTGGAGATGGCCGATTTCTGGGAAAAGAAAGTCGAAGACCTCAGCAAGGGTATGGCGCAGAAGGTGCAGTTTGTGACCACAGTGTTGCACGAGCCGGAATTGCTGATTTTTGACGAGCCCTTTACTGGATTCGATCCCATCAATACAAATTTGATTAAGCGTGAAATCCTTCGCTTGAGTGAGGACGGAGCGACAGTGATTTTCTCCACTCACCGCATGGAAAGCGTAGAAGAGATTTGTGATCACATAGGGCTGATCAATAACGGTCAGGTCATGGTGGAAGGTCCGTTATTGGACATCCGCAAGCGTTACCAAAACGGCACCTATTCGTTTGTGGTGAAGGAAGCCGTTGAGCATTGGGGTGAAGGCACTGTGCTGAAAGAGAGCAAGCATCACACCGGCCACAGCTATACGGTGAAGTTTGAGAACTACCCGGGGACAGTGGTCAGCGAGCTGGCTGCGAAGGGAACCTTGGTGGCCTTTGAAGAGGTGTTGCCAAGTGTACAAGATATTTTTATTGAGATTGTCGAGAACGGCGCAAAATTGGTCCCACATGAATAACCCTATCCTACTTATTATTCAGCGTGAGTTTCTGTCGCGCGTTCGTAAGAAGACCTTCCTGCTAGTGACGATCCTAGGACCTTTGGTCTTTGCTGCCTTGCTAATTGTACCGGGGATTTTGGCCTCTATGCCGGAGGACGACAAGAACATCATTGTGCTCGACGAGGCGGCGCTGATCATACCTGAGGAAGGCCGCGGAGAGTACCAACTGGAATATTTGGACCCAAGAGAAAATGATCTGGCAAAGGCAAAGGAATTCTTTGCGGAATCCGCCTATGATGCGCTGTTGTACATCCCTACGGGAGAGAATTGGGACCCGGATTTCATCAAAAACAACATCCTGCTTTTCGGTAAGGAGGACCCGAGCATCAATATGGTGCAGTTCCTTGATGGCATTTTAGAGGACCGATTGAACAAACAAAAGCTCCTGCGCAATGGAGTAGATCCGAAAGTCGTAGCACAGAGTGTAACGCAGGTGAACATTCAGAGCTTTACCGTCGGTGAGGAAGGCGAAGAAGAGCAGCAGAGCGCCACGGGGCTGAAAATGGGTCTTGGGTATATTGCCGGTATGTTCATCTATTTCTTCATCTTCTTCTACTCCGTCATGGTCATGCGTGGCGTCATCGAAGAGAAGAGCAGCCGTATTGTGGAAGTCATCATTTCCAGTGTCCGCCCGTTCCAATTGATGATGGGTAAGATTCTTGGTATTGGTGCTGTGGGTGTGGTCCAATTCGTCATTTGGGTCGTCCTTAGCGGCGGTATTTATTTGGCCGTAACCACTTTAATTTTCCCTGAAATGTTAGCAGAACAAGCTGCTGCCGGCCCTGGTGCGGCTGAGTCCGCTACAATCCAAGGGTTTGAGATTTTCGACCAGTTGCGCGCCATCAATTTCCCGTTGATTATCGGGGGCTTCGTCTTTTACTTCTTTGCCGGATACTTCCTCTATAGCGCAATGTTTGCGGCCCTAGGTTCTGCCATAGACCAAGAAGCCGATAGCCAGCAGTTCATGATGCCCGTGACTGTGCCTATGCTCATTGCCTTAGTCACGGCAGCGAATGTTATTCAGGACCCCAATGGGCCCTTAGCTTTTTGGATGAGCATGATTCCATTCACGGCCCCTATTTCGATGATGATTCGTTTGCCTTTTGGCATTCCTATTTGGCAAGTGTTTGTGAGCGGTGCTATCTTAATAGGCACGTTCTTTGCCATGGTTGCCTTGGCAGGTAAAATTTACCGCGTAGGCATCCTCATGTATGGTAAAAAAGTAACCTGGAAAGAATTGTATAAATGGTTGAGGCATTAAATGATTTTGGCACCCTGCTCGGAGAGTTTCTGAGTACGGAACTTTGGCAGAGCAATGACTTCCGCTTGAGCGTGAAAGGGTTGCTCCAGGTATTTGCCATTTTGATGGTGGCACGGTTTTCTATTTGGACATTGAGCCGCACCCTCAGCACCTCGCTTGGGACCAATGCCATCGAAGAAGGACGTCGCTATACCATTGTTCAGATTTCGAAGTACCTGATCTACACGGTCGCATTTGTCATCGCCTTGGAGACTATTGGAGTGAAGGTGACCGCCATCCTCGCAGCCTCGACTGCTCTCTTCGTTGGTTTGGGTCTCGGTTTGCAAGATGCCTTCAAGGATTTAGCATCAGGGGTCATTATCCTGATGGAGCGCACCTTAAGTGTAGGCGATGTCATTCAGATGGGCGAACAGATTGGCAAGGTCGAAGCCGTAGGGCTCAGAACTACCTCAGTCCGCACTAGAGATGATATCCTGGTCATCATGCCGAATCATAAGATGACTAACGAGACAGTCGTCAACTTAACCCACAGTGAGGAGACCACGCGCTTTTCGGTAAAAGTGGGCGTTGCCTATGGTACCGATACTGCCGCAGTAAAAGACATCTTGTTGCAAATCGCAGGAGATCATCCGGAATCTGACCCCATGCACGATCCGCAGGTAATCCTAAAAGATTTTGGCGAAAACGCCTTGATATTCGAGCTCTTCTTCTACACGCGAAACCTGTTTTTCGTCGAGAAAATCAAGAGTGAAATCAGATTTGAAATTGACCGCAGGTTCCGCGAATCTGCCATTACCATTCCGTTCCCGCAACGTACGGTTTGGCATATGAATCCTGAAAACAAATAACCCATGAGTCGCATTTTGCTCATTGAAGATGAAGACGGTATCCGCCGTGTATTGAAGAAAATCTTACTCGAAGAAGATTCGGCGCATGAGGTGCACGAGGCTGCCGATGGTAAGGCCGGAGTGGAAGCGTTCGGTGATGGGGCTTGGGACTTGGTTTTTTGTGATATCAAAATGCCTCACATGGACGGCACGGAGGTATTGGACCGTATGATGGCCATAAACCCGGAGGTGCCCGTCATTATGATCAGCGGTCATGGGGACATTAACACAGCGGTTGATTGTTTGAAGAAGGGCGCGTTTGATTATCTACCGAAGCCACCGGATCTGAACCGATTATTGAGCACTGTCCGCAATGCATTGGACAAGAAGAGCTTAGTACAAGAGGTAAAGACCTTGAAGAAGAAGGTGAGCAAGAAGTACACCATGGTTGGCGATAGTGCCGGCATGCAGGAATTGAGATCACTGATTGAAAAGGTGGCACCGTCGGAGGCGCGCGTATTGATTACAGGGCCAAACGGTAGTGGAAAAGAATTGGTCGCGCATCATATTCATGAGAAGAGCGAGCGCAGTGGTCAACCGTTGATTGAAGTGAATTGTGCCGCCATCCCCTCGGAACTTATTGAAAGTGAGCTTTTTGGTCACAAGAAAGGGGCCTTTACCGGGGCGCAGAAGGACCGCAAGGGAAAATTTGAATTGGCCCATGGAGGAACCCTCTTCCTAGATGAGATTGGCGATATGAGTTTAAGTGCACAGGCCAAGGTACTAAGGGCCTTACAGGAGCATAAAATCACTCCGGTGGGTGGCGATCGTAGCATCAACGTGGATGTGCGCGTATTGGCCGCAACCAATAAAGACTTGCGCAAGGAGATTGCGGAGGGCAAATTCCGAGAGGATCTCTACCATCGCTTGAGCGTTATTGTCATTGAAGTACCCGGATTGAACGACCGCAAGGACGATATCCCCGCGTTGGCGGAGCACTTCTTGAAGAATGTGGCCGGTGAATACGGGTCGGCACAAAAATCCATTGCCTCAGGTGCCATTACCGCCTTGCAGGATTACGACTGGACAGGAAATATCCGCGAGTTCCGCAATGTAATGGAGCGTTTACACATCTTGGGAGGTGCCGAAATTTCCCGAGAGGATGTACTGAAGTTCGCGCATAAATAAGCGTACTTTTGTCGCAGTAAAAGTAAACCCATGGATTTCCCAAAATTCTTAGTAGCCGACAACACGGACCTTCCGGATGCAGTATATATCGTGCATACCGAATTCCCAGCGTTCATTTTAAACCTGGAGAACGACGAAGTGAAGTGGTTGGACGACATCACGGATGAAAGCGAAGGCGACCTGACCAAGACCTTGGAAGGGCTAATCGCAGAAGCCGAAGATTTCTATACTCGCGAAGTCGAGCGCTACAACCTGTAAGCCATAGTGGCCTATAGCTGGACAACATACCGCACCCAATATGGGGTGAGTTTGAAATTGGCCTATCCTGTGATGGTGGGCCAATTAGGTCAAATCCTTGTATCCGTTGCCGACTCCATCATGGTCGGGAAATTCCTCGGAACTATTCCCCTTGCGGCCATCTCCTTGGCCGTCTCCATCTTAATCATCCCCATGGTTTTCGCCATTGGCGTGGCCTTTGGGTTGACCCCCTTGATCGCGGGCGCGGACGGCAAAGACGATCCTGCCGAGGCAGTGAAGTATTTCAAAAACGGGCTTGTGCTCAACTCCGTCCTTGGATTAGTAGTCTATGGGGTCTTGGCCATTTTTGCCCAATTTGCCCATCTCCTAGGACAAGATGAGCGCGTAGTTTCTGAAGCCATGCCCTACCTACACATCGTAGGATTCTCCATTGTTCCCATGATGGCCTTCTTTGCCTTCAAGCAATTTGCGGAAGGTTTGAGCGATACCAAGGCAGGCATGCGTGTGAGCCTCGTCGCCAACTTATTAAACATCCTTTTGAATTACCCTTTGATTACAGGCTGGGGACCATTCCCGGAACTAGGCTTAGCAGGCGCCGCAGTCTCTACTCTGGGTACGCGTTTCTTGATGGTCGCAGGGATGGCCATATACATTCGTAAGCATAAGAAGTTCGCCGCGTATTGGTCACATTGGAGAAGTACAGAAATTACTTGGCGCAGCATTCGCGATATTCTTGCTATTGGGGTGCCGAGTGGATTGCAATTGGTTTTTGAAGCCGGCGCCTTCGCCATGAGCGGTGTGATTGTGGGAATGATTGGTCCCGTGCAGCAAGCCGCGCACCAAATTGCCTTGAACATTGCCTCAGTCAGTTACATGATGGTCAGTGGCCTGGGTGCTGCAGCGACCATTCGCGTTGGGAACCAGCTCGGGAAGCGAGATATCCCCATGCTTCGACTGGCCGGACAAAGTCTGTTCCACCTTACCCTAGCCATGATGGTGTTGACCATGATATTATTGATCGGTCTTCGAAATTTCCTACCTGAATTCTACAGCTCAGATCCTGAGGTGTTACAATATACCGCCGTACTCATGATTGCCGCCGGGATCTTCCAATTGCCCGATGGGCTGCAGGCCACCACTCTTGGCGCATTACGTGGAGTGCAAGACGTGAATATCCCGACGATTATCGCTTTTGTGGCCTATTGGGTCATTGCCGTACCGATGTGTTATTACCTCGGCATCACCGAAAAAATGGGCCCCCTTGGGGTTTGGATTGGGCTAACCATAGGATTAGTCCTGGCTTCCATAGCCTTGTACTGGCGATTCCAGCACAAGGTGCGCCGCATTGATTAAGCCGCGATTCCAGCGCGCTTCAGCAGGGCATCAACCTTAGGCTCACGCCCTCGGAACTTCTTGTACAACTCATCCGGCGCTACGGTACCACCGCTGCTTAGTACTACCGCGAAATCTGTGGCTACGGTTTCATTGAAAATCCCTTCTTCTTCAAAACGCTCAAAAGCATCAGCATCCAACACCTCAGCCCATTTATAGCTGTAGTATCCTGCGCTGTATCCACCTTGGAAAATATGACTGAAGGCCGTGCTTGATAAGGTGCCTTCTAACGATTCGAACAATGAGGTCTCCCTCAAGGCCACTGCTTCGTGCTCGGCCACCGATCCTGTGAAGGGTTCGGTGCGGGCGTGCCAGCTCAGGTCTAAATACCCGAAGTTGAGTTGGCGGAGTGTCATATAGCCCTCTAAGAAGGTTTGGCTTTCCTTGATCTTATCTATGAAGGATTGAGGCAGAATTTCACCAGTTTCATAATGCTTGGCAAACAAGGCCAATGCCTCAGGCTGGTAGCACCAATTCTCCATAATCTGAGAAGGCAATTCCACAAAATCCCAATACACCGACGTCCCCGTCAATGAAGGATAGGTACCCTTGGCCATCATCCCGTGCAAGGCATGACCAAATTCATGGAACAAGGTGGTCACCTCATTAAAGGTCAACAGCGACGGCTTAGTCGCCGTAGGTTTTGTGAAGTTACAGACGATGCTAATGTGCGGTCGTACCTCCGTACCCCCTTCCGCATACATGCTGCGGTAGCTGGTCATCCAAGCACCCGCACGCTTTCCATCCCTTGGGAAGAAATCTGCATAGAAGAGACTCAGGAATTTGCCCTCGCGATCAAAGACCTCGTAGGCATCCACATCTTCGTGGTATACACTCACCGCATCCGTCGGCTTGAACGTTAAACCAAAGAGCTTACCCGCCACTGCAAACGCGCCGTCCAGTACATTTTCCAGTTGGAAGTACGGCTTCAACGCTTGGTCGTCTAAGCTCAGTGTCGCCTTCTTCAATTTCTCTGCCCAGTAGCTGAAATCCCACGCTTGCAAAGGCATTTCAGCGCCCTCACTTGCCGCAAAATCACTGACCTCGGCCAGATCTTTCTGAGCTGCAGGGGTCGCCACTATCTTCAGGTGGTCGAGAAACTCAAAAACCGTCTCGGGCGTTTTCGCCATACGCTTGCTCAAGGTCAACGCCGCATGAGACTCGAAGCCCAATAAGTTGGCACGTTCTAATCGCAGGTTGACAATCTCGCGAATCACCTCTTCATTATTGTGTTCGTTCGCCTGAGCACCACGTGAAGCATAGGCCGTATAGAAATGCTTGCGCAACGCTGCGTTCTCCGCATATTTCATTACGCTGATGTAGGTAGGCATATCCAAGCCAAGGAGGTAGCCTGTTTTATCTTTTGATGTGGCCAATTCTGCCGCAGCATCCACCACATCTTCCGGCAATCCTGCCAGTACCGCCACATCCTCCGTATGGTATTCAAACGCTTGTGTCTCCGCCAATACGTGCTCCCCAAAAGTCAAACTCAAGGTGCTCAAACGCTCGTTTAGCGACTTTAATCTGTCCCGGTCCGCCCCTTGCAACAAAGCCCCGTTGCGCACAAAACCTTCATAGGTCTCCTGTAGCAGTCGTTCCTGCTCCCCGGTCAACCCCTCTTCGGCTTGATCCACTACCGCCTTAATGCGTAAAAACAACGGCTCGTTCAACAAGGTCTGGCTACTGAACGCAGTAAGCTTGGGCGAGAAGCTGCGCGCGATTTCTTGAATCTCGCTATTGGTTTCCGCGCTGTTCAAATTGAAAAAGCAGCTGCTGATCATATTCAACTCGTTCGTCGAAAACTCCAGTGTCTCTATCGTATTGGCGAAGGTAGGCGCGTCCGGATTTGTCACAATGGCTTCTTGACGCTGCTCAGCCACCGCGATCCAATGATCGAGGGCAGGCATAAAATGTGCTGGGGCAATGGCGGCGAAGTCCAAACTGCCGTGTGCAGTCTGGGGGAAATCAATCAGTGGGTTCATAAGGGCAGTGCTAATTTCTCTTTCAAAGATAACGCGTAGCGCGCGCAATACCTACCTTTGGGGTATGGCAAAAGAGCGAGTAAATTGGGCCTTAAGCGGAATGACCTGCGCAGGTTGTGCACACAGCGCACACACCATTGCAGAAGGGATGCCCGGCATTTCTGAGGTCCAAGTCCGCTACGCCAGCGGCGCCTTCAAAGCGACCATCGACCGTTCCGTATTCGACCTAGATCGTCTCAAGGAAAATTTGGTCAAAGCCGGGTACGGACTCACCACTGAGTACCGCACGCCGCAAGAACGCATCGCCAGCCAACAGGCGACCTTAAAGCGCAAGCGCAATGAATTAATCCTCGCTACCACCCTAGCCCTTCCCTTGCTTG
>Ga0255743_10004483_pt1 | contig 10714 bp, 8 predicted proteins | sample 101ome_19_FD_179950 | JGI IMG/M metagenome (GOLD analysis project Ga0255743, IMG submission 179950) | Coastal salt marsh microbial communities from the Groves Creek Marsh, Skidaway Island, Georgia - 101405AT metaG (version 2) | ecosystem: Environmental > Aquatic > Marine > Intertidal zone > Salt...
GGACGCGGAATCGCTTAATACTTACCGGGAAGCCATCGATGGGCAGATCCTTCAGGAGGGCATCTGCGAGGCCGGGGCGATCGCCTCGTTCATTGCGGCAGGGACTGCCTATGCGACGTTCGCGGTGCCGACCATCCCTTTTTATATTTTTTACTCCATGTTCGGTTTTCAGCGAGTGGGGGACATGATCTGGGCCTCGGCCGACATGATGGCGCGCGGCTTCCTCCTTGGTGGCACAGCCGGTCGCACCACGCTCAATGGAGAGGGTTTGCAGCATCAGGATGGCCACTCACCGATCCTCGCCAGCACCGTGCCATCGGTAAGAACTTACGATCCCGCGTTTGCCTGGGAGCTGGCGGTTCTCGTGGAATATGGCATTCAGAGAATGTTCATTGAAGACCATGACGAACTGTTTTACTTGATGATGTATAACGAAGCGCTTCCCATGCCCGCACGCCCGGACCTACCTGACCTCGATCAAGGCGTGACGCGCGGTGGCTATCTGTTGGAAGAGGCGGATGGCGACGGTCCGCGGATCAACCTGCTGGGCTCAGGCACCATTCTCTTTGAGGTACAAAAGGCGGCTGAGCAATTACGTTCTGAGGGATATGCCGTCGCCGTATACAGCATCACCAGTTTTATCGAGCTTGCGCGGGATGCCGAGCGCACGGAAATCGCATCGCGAACGCAGTCAGACGTGCAGGCGAGCTGGCTCAGCCGTTTATTTGCAGAGTCAGGAATCCCCGCGCTTGCAGTCACCGATTACATGACTGCGTTGCCGAGGATGATTGCGAGCTGGATGCCGGGACCCTATACCGCACTGGGTACTGACGGTTTCGGTATGAGTGAGCGCCGCGAGGATCTGAGAGCGCATTTTCGGAATGACGCGGCATCGATCGCAGATACCGCACGCTCGCTGGCACAGGACTCGGTCTGATCATTGTTGTGGTGAGAAGATAAGCGCGGCGCTACACTTCGGGGTCTCGTAACTGACTGCTGACGGGTTGCGATACTGGGTGTTGGTTTTGAGCGACACCTGACGAATTGAGGATAGTGATGTGGCAGAAAGAGTGATTGTCAAAGAGGTTGCGGCCAGAGACGGTCTGCAAGCCCAACCAAAGCATTTAACGGTGGAGCAACGGATCAGTCTGTTGGGGGCGCTGGCGAAAACGGGCGTGCCAGAACTAGAGATAGGCTCTTTTGTATCGCCAAAGGCAGTACCGCAAATGGCGGGGACAGATGAAATTGCGGCCAACCTCCCTGCCGCGACGCTGGACTACAGTGCTCTGGTACCCAACATGAAGGGCTATGAGTTGGCTGTTCGCGCCGGGATCAAGAGCCACGCCATTGCGCTGGCAGCCACCGAGCAAATGAATCAGAACAACATCAGAAAAGGACTCGAAGATACTTTCCTGATGGGCGAAGAACTTCTGGACCGCGCGTTAAGCGAGGGGGTAGCCATTCACGCGTATCTTGCGGTCGCTTTTGAGTGCCCGTACGAAGGTGCGGTGTCGGAGGATCGAGTGTTGGCTCTGGTGGAGCGTTTAATGGCGCACCAACCAGCGCGACTGGTCATTGCGGACACGATCGGAGCGGCGAACCCTGCCGCAGTGCACGCCATGATGCAAAAGCTGGTTGATCGCTACGGGCCTGAACGGCTCGGTTGCCATTTTCACGACACGCGAGCCATGGGGCTCGCAAACGTCTATGCCGCGCTGACCGCAGGTGTAAGGCAGTTTGATGCATCCGCGGGTGGCTTGGGCGGATGCCCATTTGCGCCCGGCGCCAAGGGCAATGTGGCGACCGAAGACGTGGTTATGCTGTGTGAGTCGATGGGTTTTGCGACCGGAATCGATATGCCCAAGTTACTCGACGCCGTAGCGTTACTCGGCGAGATGATTGGCACGCCTCAGGGCGGTAGAGCACACAGTTGGCTTGCCAAGCAGTGCGCATGAGTTGATCGCTGTGCGGGTATCAGATGCCATCGTGGGAAGGCAAAGTATCCGCGCTTTCCAAAGCGATAGAATGGTCAATGATGAGCAAATTGAGCAATTGCTCAACATCGCGGGACGCGCCCCCTCGGGCTCCAACATTCAGCCGTGGCATGTTTATGTCGTGCGCGGTGAGAGAAAAGAGCGGATCACCGAGGCGTGTTCGGCACGCTATCTTTCCGGGGATGAGGGAGCTTATGAGTATGCCTACTATCCTCGCGAGTGGCGCCAGCCATACATTGGCCGCCGGCGCCAAACTGGGTTCGGCCTATATGGCTTACTCGGTATAGACCGGAAGGATGACGCCGCGGTGAAGCGTTACCGGGTGCAGAATTATCAGTTTTTCGGTGCGCCTGTTGGTCTGTTTTTCACAATAGATCGGGACATGGAGCAAGGCAGTTGGCTCGACTATGGGATGTTTTTACAGTCCTTTATGCTCGCGGCGAGGGAGATGGAAATGGAAACCTGCGCGCAAGCGGCTTTTTGCCCCTACCATGACAGCGTAATGCCGATACTGGCGGCGCCAGCGGAACAGATGCTGGTGTGCGGAATGTCGCTGGGGTACGCGGATCCCGACGCACTGGTCAATACCTATCGCACTGATCGCTTGGATGCACGTGAGTTTATGACGGTGCTGCAATAAGCTGCACTCAGCTCGCGCGGGCAATCATCTGCTTGGCGATGATCATGCGCTGAATCTCGTTGGTTCCCTCTCCGATACACAGTAGCGGCGCATCGCGATAAAAGCGCTCGATTTCATACTCGGGTGAATAGCTGTAACCCCCGAACACCCGCATGGCATCCAAGCTGTTCTGCACCGCCGCCTCCGAAGCAAAGAATTTCGCCTGTCCGGCTTCGAGGTCGCAGCGCTCGTGACGGTCGAACTTGTCGGCCGCTTGATGAACGAGTAACTCGGCGGCCGCCGCGCGAGTCGACATTTCAGCCAGCTTGAGCTGAATAGCCTGATGTTCGGCAATGGTTTTACCGAAGGTCTTGCGCTCCATCGCGTAGTGAAGTGCCATATTGGTCGCCCCTTTGGCCATGCCAGCGCCTCTGGCGGCAATATTAATGCGTCCGAGCTCGAGTCCTCCCGCGACCTGTTGGAACCCTTTGCCTTCTTCGCCGCCCACCAGATTGTCGGCAGACACCCGGAAATCCTCGAAAATCAGCTCTGCACTGTCGATGGATCGGTAACCCAGTTTCTTCAGTTTTTTGCCAACGCTGAATCCCTCGCCTTTTTCACAGATAAACAGGCTCATGCCACGATGAGGCGGCGAAGCGCTGGGGTCGGTTTTGGTCAGTACCGCCAGACAGTTGCCGTTAATGCCGTTCGAGATCCAGGTTTTAGTGCCGTTAAGCACATAGTCGGAGCCATCTTTTTTGGCTGCCAAACGGATACCCTGTAAATCAGACCCCGCGTCCGGTTCAGTCAGGCCAATGCCGCCGCGCAACTCCCCCGTTGCAAACTTTGGCAGAAAGCGTTCTTTTTGGGCTTGTGTTCCCGCTCGCTCTACGCAGCTGGCCATGATCAAGTGCGAATTGAATATGCCCGAAGGCGCCATCCACACTTCGCAGATGCGCGACACGATCCGAGCATAGGTCGATGCGCTCAAGCCCAGGCCGCCGTATGCCTCGGAGATGGTTGCGCCAAATAAGCCCAGCTCTTTCATTTGTTCAACGAGGTCGCTGGGGTACTCATCGGCTTGGTCGTACTCTCGGGCGATAGGGCGAAGCTCTTGTTCTACCCACTTGTCAATGGTGGCCAGAATTTGCTGCTCTACTGACGCATCATGGCTCATACAGTTACTCCTGAAACGGCGGGATTAGGCCGGGTTGCGTTTGGGTATAAGGATCTGGCGCTCAAAGACGCAGACCTCGGTGTCATCTTGATTGATACCCCGGGTCAGCACACTGACTATTCCAGCGTTTGGGCGGGAGCGCGATTCGCGCTTGTCGAGCACTTCGGTATTTGCATAAAGGGTATCACCCGGGAAGACAGGCGCTGGCAGCTTGATTTCTTTCCAGCCTAAGTTGGCAATCGCAGCAGCACTCACGTCGGAGACACTCATTCCCACAACAATTGCCACGGTCAGTGGGCTGGCCACCAGTGGGCGACCAAACTCGGTCTCGGCGGCATATTCCTCGTCGAAATGAAGGGGGTGCGTATTCATGGTCAAAAGCGTGAACCAGGCATTGTCCTGTTGTGAAATTGTTCTGCCGGGGAGGTGGTGGTAAACATCACCCACCGTGAAGTCTTCAAACAGCCGGCCGGACTGGTGAGCATATCGCTCGCGCGCGGAGGTTTTCGCCATGATGAGTTTCCTGTTGTAGAGAATGAGACGAATCGGGTTGTGGCAACCGGATATGCATCTAAAATGTCTGGACAAATGAAGTCTGGGGGGTTGGAACACGTCATGCAAGCGGAGCCAAGAAAAATCCGTTCGGCGAATCGTAAAAATGGGGCTTCGTCGGCACCCCTCTATCGCCAGATCTCTGAGACGCTCCTTGAGGGTATCAGAGAGGGGAAGTTTCCCGTGGGCAGTTTTTTGCCCGGAGAGCTAGATCTTATCGACCGATACGATGCCAGCCGACACACCATTCGCGAGGCGCTTCGGGTGCTTGAGGATATGGGTTTGGTGAAACGCCAGCGCGGACGTGGAACGCTGGTGGTCTCCACAGATGCCACTCCCGCCTTTGTGCAAACGGTGCGGTCACCCTCTGAATTATTCAGTTATCCCGACAGTAGTCTGTTCAGATTGCTGTCGGAGCAGCGCGTGTCGGCAAGCAAGACCCTTGCAAGGGATCTGGGGTGCTCAGCGGGAGAGGAGTGGGTTCGAATTTCCGGGCTGCGAACACTGGGTTCGGATGGAATGCCGATCTGCTGGGCTGACGTGTATGTGATCCCCGAGTACGGGTCTATCGCCCACCGACTTGCCGGCAGTTCGAGGCCCGTGTACGAAATGATTGCCGACACCTTCGAAGAAAATATCGAAAAAATTACCGTACGGGTTACGGCAGGGGTGTTGACGGCTCAGAAAGCCGAGGCGCTTGGGGTGGAGCCGGGCTCGCCCTCGCTGAGTGTGTGTCGCTCTTATCGGGGTAATGGAGGGCGGGTATTTGAGGTGTCGATATCTGAGCATCCCGCCAGTAATTTTAGCTATACCTTTGAGTTTACCCGTGGCTGGCAGACCGCTGACCACTGGTCCTGGAGTAATTAACGGTGACCGATTGTCATTACGAACCGCTTCGGAGTTTTCTGTTTACGCCTTCCAACCACGCTCGCCGCGTGGAAAAAGTATTTCAGGTGGGCGCTGATGCAGTCATTCTGGACCTTGAGGATGCGGTAGCGATCAACGAAAAGCCCGCTGCGCGGCAATGCGTAGTCGATGCTTTCCGCAGTCGGCCCGACAGCAGGACCAAGTACTATGTCCGCGTGAATGGGGTCGATACGCCTTTTTGCGAGGAGGATATTAAGGCGACGGTGGGTCCATGGCTGGACGGTGTCGTGCTGCCAAAGGTCGAATCCCGCTCGTGTTTGAATCATCTCGAGCGTTTGTTAGCGGCGGCTGAGGCTGAGCAAGGTATGGCGGTGGGATCGCTAGATTTAATGCCCATCATCGAGACGGCGGCAGGCATAGAAGCGGCGAAAAAAATCGCGACCTCCGACAGTCGAATCCGGAGGATGGCTTTTGGTGGCGGCGACTATACGCTCGATTTGAACTACGAGTGGAACGCTGACGAGACTGTATTGGCCTACGCCAGAGCGAAGCTCTCGCATGCGGCGCGACTGGGCGGACTGGAGCCACCTATCGACACCGTGGTGTTGCAGATCAAGGATGATGAGCGATTTCTGCAGTCCGCCCGGCAGGGCAAGCAGTTTGGCTTTGGCGGAAAGCTCTGTATTCATCCGAGCCAGGTAGCCCTCACGCATCAAATTTTTACCCCCTCTGAGGAAGAAGTCGCCCATGCTCGGGCAGTGGTTGCCGCGTTTGAGACGGCGGAGGCCGAGGGCTCTGCGTCGATTCAACTCGATGGCTATTTCATTGATTACCCCATTGTGTATAAAAGCCAACGCATTTTGGCGCTGGCGGACAAATTATCGTCCTGACGCATCAGGGGTGCCCCGCCCTGGTCTCTGGAGGGCTCCGACATCGCGCTCTTTAAGGGGCTCCCAGTTGAGGGGCTCAGGATTAAGGGCTCCGGGCTGATGAGTATCGCGAGGCATCAAGCCGGCTGATCAGCACAAATTGGCCCGTTGCTAGCCCGTGGTAGCCGAGTCGGCATCGGAAACCGGTTCGTGTATCATGTCCGGACATTTCCGGAGCCCCTGATGCAAGCCTCTCCTTTATCAAACCAGACCGCCCCGCTTAGCCGCGCGATTGCTGATCGGGCGTTGACGCTCCGCTGGGGGGCAGTGCCCGAGGATGTGCGGGACTATCTCAAATTATGCATAGCGGACGCCATAGGCATTGCATTCGCTTCCCGACGCTATTCGTTTTCTTCGATGGCGCTGGATTCTTTAGAACTGCTGCGTAGCGAGGGTGGCTCGACCATCATCGGGCAAACGGAGACGGTGGCGCTGCGCGACGCGGCCTTGATCAACGGGCTGTTAATTCATGGATTGGATTACGACGATACCCATCTGGCTTCGGTAGTGCACTGCACCGCCAGCGCGTTACCCGCTGCGCTCGCTCTGGCGGAAGCCCGCGGGCATAGCGGTGAGGCGCTACTCCTGTCGACGCTGATGGCCATTGAAATCGATGCCATGCTCGGGACGCAGGCTGGGGGCGTGTTTCAGCAGGTCGGTTTTCATCCCACCGGGGTGGTCGGTATCTTCGGCGCCACCGTGGCGGCGACTCACGCGATGGGTGGGGATCGTGAAGCGTTGGTAAGGGCACAGGGTGTTGCCCTGAGTATGAGCAGCGGCAGCATGGCTTTTCTCGATGACGGCAGCTGGACCAAGCGCTTGCATCCTGGTTGGGCGGCCTCTGCGGCATTGCAGGCAGCGTCATTGGGTGTATCTGGATTTGAGGGGCCAGGCGAAGCCTATGGAGGACGATTCGGGTTTTATGCGCTCTACGCTCCCGGGACCGCGGTCGACACTGATGCCATTTCGGAGCAGCTGTTTAACGAGTGGTCACTCCGGACGGTGGCTATCAAGCCCTATCCTATTTGCCATTTTAACCACGCGCCTGTCGACTCGGCATTGTCTTTGAGGGCCCAGCATTCCCTGGAACCCGAGGCGATCAGGGAGGTGACGATATTGCTTGATCAGCGGCAGTTCGGTGTGGTGGTAGACCCAATAGCGAGTAAGCGCGAGCCGCAAAGTGAATACGACGCCAAGTTCAGCGTGCCTTATGCCGTTGCAACAGCCCTGTGTAAAGGTCGTTTCGGCCTTGCGGAGCTTGAAGATGAAGCCCGCCTTGATGCACAAGTACTCACTCTCGCTCAGCGAATCAGCTGTGAGCATGACGAGCGATCTGTTTATCCCGACGCGTTTTCAGGTGGGGTTAAGATAACCCTGCAAGATGGCACAGTGTTGGAGCACTTCGAAACCGTAAATCGCGGTGCGGCGGGCCAACTTCTGAACGCCGATCAGGTTTACGCTAAATTTATGGCGAACTGCACCTTGCAGATCGCCAAGGAGCGAGCTGAGGCGTTGTGGCAACGCCTGATTCGACTTGACCAGCTGGATAATGTGACAGCCCTGATGGCGCTGTTACGCACCGAAACTGATGGGCCACATTAAGGGCCCGGGGAGCAACCCATGTTGATGAAAGCGGGCGGCAAAATCATGAACGCAGCCGAGTATGCGGAAAGCCTCCGTGAATACAGTCCCACTGTCTATGTCGAGGGCGAACGGATTGATTCAGTCGTGGATGATCCTCGTCTACAGCCGGGTATCAGAGCGGTTGGCATTACCTATGAATTTGCCAATAAACCCGAATATGGCGGGCTCATGCTGGCCGAGCAGGCTACTTCCGGGAAAACGGTCAATCGGATGTTGCACATTAACCGACACTCCGAAGATTTGCTGTCCAAGTTAGAGGCGGTGCGCCTTGTGTGCCGGGAGAGTGGCTGCGCCCAGCGTTATCTCACGCACGACGCGCTGAATGCGATCTATCAAGCCACCTGGCAAATGTCGGAGGACACCAGCGGCGAGCAACATGAGCGATTTTTGTCTTACCTGCATCGCATTCAAGACGAGGACCTCACCCTGGGGGTAGCCATGACCGATGGCAAAGGCGATCGCAGTAAGCGTCCAGGTGATCAGGCCGTTGCCGACAGTTATGTGCACATCACAAAGCGCACTGCTGAAGGCATTGTAATTTCGGGTGCCAAGGCCATTGTTACCGGAGGGCCTTACATGCACGAGCTGTTGGTGATGCCTTGCCGCACGATGCGCAAGGAGGATGCCGATTTTGCCGTGTGTTGTGCCGTGCCCATCGACGCCAAGGGGCTCACGATTATTTCGCGGCCGGCCGGGCGCCCGGGAGAGGCCGAGGCCCAGTTCAGCGCCAAATATGGTCAGAGTGTCGCGGTCTGTCATTTTGATGAGGTTTTAGTCCCTTGGGATCAGGTGTTTTTTGCCGGCGAATCCGAATATACCGAGCACCTTGTGACGTCGTACGCCAATCATCATCGCCATAGCTGCATCGGCGCGCGTGCGGGCTTTGGCGATCTGCTCATTGGTGCGGGAGCGCTGATGACCGAGACCAACGGCCTCGATATGGATACCGTGCCGCATTTGCGTGACAGCATGGCGGAGCTCATCAAATTGGTGGAGGGGTTCTTTGCCTGTGGCGTAGCGGCTTCGGTCTATGGTGTGGAGGACCCCTGCGGGTCTTGGATGCCCGAGCCCGTTTTCTCCAATGTCGGTAAGCTGCTATTGGCTACGCAGATTTACGATATGCATCGCATCGCCCACGAGGTATCGGGCGGATTGATCGTGGCACTACCGAGTCCGGAGGAAGACCACAATCCAGCCACATCTGGTGATCTGGCTTCCGTGCTGGCGGGGCGCCCCGACATCCCCTACGAGCAGCGGGCACAAGTTGCCAGATTCCTCGGCGATATCAGCGCGTCTTCAACAGGTGGTTGGTACTCGGTAATCAGCCTACATGGTGGCGGTTCGCCGCAGGCGATGAAACGCGAGATCTATCGACGTTATCCGATCGAAGAGCGGCGCTCGCTGGTTGAACGCCTGCTGGACCGAGGTGTCGCAGAAACAGGTTCCTCAGGCGCGCCCAACCGACAAAAGCAACCCGGTCAGTGTTGTGCGACTGGGTGTCAGCCCCCGACGGCACAAGAAGACTAGTCGCGTCTCGCATTCTAACGCCCTCGAACTGCGGGGCGTTGCAAAAAAAATGTCTAGTGTGACGTTTGTGTTACGGTGTCTTGAGTTTTTATCTTAAACGGCTTGCACTCAGGTTTCGTTCCTGTAAAAAGGAGATGAAGGCGCGAAGAGGCCTCAACTTACAAATTCAGGGGGGAGCCTGAGATGAATAGTGCGAGCCACACGCATAGCACCACGCTGGCCATTAGCATCAGGAAACTGATCAAGATTGTTCTAGCGACAATTGTTGGATTCAAGTTGCTAGTGCCGACGCAGGCTTGGGCACAAACCGATACATTTGATGAGATCCAGCAGGAAGTGGTCTCTCAAGAGAACGAGGATTCAGAGAGCTCAACAGCAGGTCAGGAGTTCAACGGGGAGGCAAAGATCGAGGAGGTCTTTGTTACCGGGTCCCTTCTCCCGAAAGGTGACTTTGTTTCGAAGGCGCCAATCGCGACGATTACATCTAGCCAGTTTGAGATGTCCAACGCTGTAAACGTTGAAAACCTGATTAATACGATGCCACAGGTCGTGGGCGGAGCAGATCGCTCCTCTAGTTTCGGTCAAGGCATAGCAACTGCGAATCTAAGAGGCCTGGGCGAAAATCGAACGCTGGTACTGATTAATAGTCGACGGTTTGTGCCCACCTTCCCCGACGGCGGCACCGTCGATCTCAATTTCATCCCAGTAGGGTTGATAGACAGAGTGGAGATCCTCACTGGTGGGGCATCTGCCGCTTATGGTTCCGACGCAATGGCGGGGGTCATTAACTTTATCTTGAAGGAAGAGACCGACGGATGGGAGTTCAATGCGGGGGCTGAAATCACAGAGCAGGGCGACTCTGAAATTTTCAACTTCAATCTCACCAATGGAGGGACTTTTGCGGGCGGCAAGGGCTCTTACTTGGTGCATGCGGATTATTTAGAGCGAGAACCGCTGCTGTTCACGGATCGAGGCTTAACAAAGGCCGGCCTGATTGACTCGATTGGCGCAAATGGTGAATTAGGTCTGAAGTTAGCGCCGAATCGATTTCCGATAACGCCTACCGCCGGAATGCTTGTTCCTGACTTTTTGGGTGGCACTCCACAGTGTTGCTTTGCGCTTTTTAACGATGATGGGAACGTCACAAGAAGTCAGTTCACGGCTTCTGATACCGGACCTGAATTTTGGGGCGTCCCCGACGGCTCGTCAGAGTTTGAAAACATCAACGGCTTTTCTTACCTGCAGTTACCCCAAGAGAGAGCCTCGTTCAAAGGTAAGCTGGCATATGATTTCGGGAAGATCGAGGCATACGCCGACCTTTACTATTCCAAGAGCGAGGTGCCGTTTAAGTGGGGGGGGCCATTTATTGGCTTTCCCACTTCTTATGGTTACACAACGTCGGTGG
>Ga0255743_10004502_pt1 | contig 10677 bp, 13 predicted proteins | sample 101ome_19_FD_179950 | JGI IMG/M metagenome (GOLD analysis project Ga0255743, IMG submission 179950) | Coastal salt marsh microbial communities from the Groves Creek Marsh, Skidaway Island, Georgia - 101405AT metaG (version 2) | ecosystem: Environmental > Aquatic > Marine > Intertidal zone >...
ACCACAGTGGCTCGTGCTGGTACAACAGCGGATACAATGAAAATTGCCCTGTTCACTAGCTCTGCTACTTTAGACTCAACTACAACCGCGTACAGCACGACTAATGAAACGTCTGGAACAGGCTATACCGCAGGTGGTAACACACTAACTACGGTAGCTCCTACTAGCTCTGGTACAACAGCGTATCTTGATTTTAACGATACCACTTGGTCTACATCGACTATTACAGCTAGGGGCGCGTTGATCTACAACAGCACTCAGTCTGATAAGTCTGTTGCGGTACTGGATTTTGGTTCGGACAAATCATCCTCTGCCGGTGACTTTACTATTGTGTTCCCAACAGCGGATGCGTCTAACGCAATTATACGGATAGCCTAATATGGCTGACGTAAGAGTCGTATTTGAGGGTTGGGGTCGAGGCCCGTGGGGTTTTGGCCCGTGGGGTGAAGGTAGCTACGGCACCTTTGAACTCACTACGTCTCTTGGTGAAGAATCCGTAACCACTGGCGTTTCAGTCAGCCTTACAGGGGTTCAGGGCACTACAACGTTAGGCAACGTAGTTGCTAATGCTGACGGCAATATAGATGTTCTAGGCCAAGCCGCTACAGCAGAGCTTGGGACTCCATCGGTTATAGCCAACGCAAATGTATTCCCGACTGGGGTTTCCGCAGAGGCTTCAACACTAAATAACGGTTCTGAATTTACCGCAGATGGTGATGCTCAACTTTCAACTGCCCAAGCTAAGTTTGGTTCAGCTTCACTACTGCTTGATGGCACAGATGACTTTGTAACGTCTGACGAAAACATTGACCTAAGTTCTGGCGATTTCACAGTAGATATGTGGATTCGTCCGACAAGTGTTACAGGCTACAAAGGCTTGTGGCAGTCAGGTACAAGCTCACTGCTGAATGTGTATTTGATCGGAGATCAGGTTCAAGGTACTGTTGCAGGGTCAACAACACTCTTCTTATCTAGTACCAGAATTTCCGCGAACGTCTGGACTATGATCTCTGTTGAAAGAGAAGGGAATGTTCACAGGCTTTACATAAACGGTGTGCTAGAGGCTTCAAGTTCTACTGCAAACCGCTCAGATGATGGCGTTTTTGCTATTGGTAAAAATGGCTTTGGTGATTTTAACGGGTATATTGATGAGGTACGACTTTCATCTGTAGCTCGTTATGAAGGCACATCCTTCACAGAGCCGGTTGCAGAGTACGAAGTAGACAGAGACACTACAGCACTACTGCATTTTGACGGTACCAATGGTTCTACCGATATAATCAACGAAACAGCGGGTAATGTTACTGTTACGGGTGATGCTAATGCTAATGTTACCGGTGTAGAGGCAACCGCTGGGCTAGGCACACCATCTGTTACCACGGACGTTAATATAAGCGTTACAGGCGTTGCCGGAACTAGCGCATTAGGTACGGCTAGTGTAGTAACTGTAACCTATGTCTTTGTTACGGGGGTTGCGGCTAACGGGGCGGTTGGCGATGTATCGCTAGAACTAGGTGCAACTGTCTTCCCAACAGGCGTAGAGGCAACTGGACAACTAAATACAGTTCTTGTTTGGGGTAACATAATTCCAGACCAAACGCCAACTTGGGTAGAGGTAACACCCAGTGGCTCAGACATATGGACGGAGATAGCGGCATGAGGACGCTTACAGAAGCGACTAATTTAGATATTGGCATAGATCCAAAACATGAAGTTGAGATACTGTGTGCTAACTGTGGGTTTGATTTAGACGAATCGGAGCTTGAGGCGGATACCTGCTCAGACTGCGGACAACCCTTGAATTTGCAAAAAAACATGAAAATATACGCAACAAGCGTCCCTGCGGCAGAAGGCCATACAATGGTTTGAGGTAAAAAAGAATGGCTACTTATGTAAACAATTTACGACTTAAAGAAATTGCCACAGGTGCAGAAGACGGTACTTGGGGAACTAGCACCAATACTAATCTAGAACTTATAGCAGATGCGCTAGGCTACGACACACAAGACGGTTTTTCTACCGACGCTAATTCAACTACTACCATAGGGGATGGAATAGCCGACCCGGCTAGAGCCATGTATTTTAAGGTCACCTCTAGTGCCACCTTAACCGCTACAAGAACCTTGACTATAGCTCCAAATACGGTGTCTAGGGTTATGTTTATTGAGAACGCTACTACAGGCTTTCAGAGTATATCTATAGCTCAAGGTGGTGGTAGCACAGTAACTATTGAAAATGGAGATTCAAAGCTTCTTTATTTAGACGGTGCCGGAGGCAGTGCGGCAGTGGTAGACATAACCACAACTCTCTCCCTAGCAACAACGTCAGCGTCGTATGCAGACCTTACTGTTACTAGTACAGGTAATTTTAGCGGGGCAACAATCTCTGATTTAGGAACCGTTACTACAGCCGATATTAACGGCGGTACAGTAGATGGCGCGGTTATCGGTGGGTCCTCGGCGGCGGCAGGAACTTTTACCACGCTGGCAGATCAAGAGGGCAGTGTACGAGCAATCCCTCCAGTTGGCACTAAAACAACCAGCTATACCCTTACGACTTCTGATGTAGGCCAGTATGTGCAGGTACAGAGCGGTGGTTCAATTACTATTCCGGATGCCATTTTTTCAGAAGGTGACGCTATAAGCATCTTTAACAATACTACGGGCAATGTAACCATAACTTGTTCAATAAGTACGGCATATATCGCTGGCGCAGATGCAGACGTATCTAGTGTCACTTTAGCCACTAGAGGCGTAGCAACGATTTTGTTTATATCTGGTACAGTCTGCGCAATTACAGGTAACGTCAGCTAATGAGTGGTATCCATTTAGCCATATTAGGGGGAACCGGAGAAAAAACCGCTTACGGTGCTGAGTATTCTGTTATCGCTGGTGGCGGTGGCGGCGGAGGCAACTACATTTCCAACACTGGATGCGGTGGCGGTGGTGGCGCAGGTGGTATGCAGATAGGGTCAAGTACACTTACTATAGGCGATACTTATTCCGTTACGATAGGGGCGGGCGGTAGTGCTGGTTCGTCTTTTCGCGGGGGTCAAGGTTCAAACTCTACATTATCCTCTGTTGCAACCGGATACGGTGGATATGGCGGCGGTGCGGCAGATCCGGTCGATCAATTTGCTTTTGGTGTAGGTGGCCCAACTACCGCTAACCAAGCCTACGGTTCGGGTAGTGGTGCGGCAGACCCCGATGGTACATCACTTGCTGGGGGTAAGGGCGCAACGAGTGGAGTAGCGGCTGGTCAGGGTAATAACGGTGGTGCTAACGCGGCTGTTGGTGGGTCTAGCGGCTCTGGCGGTGGTGGCGGTGGTAGAGGTGGTGTGGGGTCTAGCGGCTCTAGCGGCTCTGGCGGCTCTGGTGGAGCAGGTTACACTTGGCCTGCTGGAGTACCTACTTATGGTGATAAGGCCGGTGGCGGTGGCGGCGGCGGTACTTCTTCTGGTGGCTCGGGTGGTTCAGGAGGTGGTGGTGCAGGGGCTACTGGTAGTTCTTCTGCGGCAGTTGCCGGTACAACTAACACTGGCGGTGGCGGCGGTGGTGGTGCTTACGGTAGTAGCTATGAAGATGGCGCGGCAGGTGGTAGCGGAGTAGTGTACATTAGAGTATTAACTTCCGATTATAGTGGTACAGTTACCGGCTCTCCTACCGTTACAACAAGTGGCTCTTACACGATTATAAGATGGACAAGTTCTGGTAGTTACACAGCATAAACGAGACAAATTATGGCTACTTACGATAATGATTTACGCTTAACAGAGCTAACTACAGGCGATGAAATTGGTAGCTGGGGTACTGTATCCAACACCAACCTAGAGCTTATTGCAGAGTCTCTTAGTTATTCTACTCAAGACGGGTTTGCTTCTGACGCAGATGCGACCACTACTATAGCCGACGGTTCCTCTGACCCTGCTCGTGCTATATACCTGAAAGTAACCTCCAGTGCGACCCTTACAGCAACTCGTACACTCACTATTGGCCCAAACACAATCAGCCGTTTGATGTGGGTAGAAAACGCCACTACAGGCTCTCAGAGCATTAATATAAGTCAAGGTTCGGGGGCTAATGTTACTATAGCGAATGGACAAAATAAGACTATATATTTTGATGGTGCTGGAGCTTCTGCCGCTGTTGTAGATGCAATGGCAGTTTCTAATACGCAAGCACAAATAGACACAAAAGCAACAGAAGATACGGCGTTGGCTTTAGCTATCGCATTAGGGTAATTATCATGGCAAATACTTTTAAAAACTACACATCTACGTCAATAGGGACTTCTCCCACTACGGTGTACACAGTGCCGGGTAGTACAACTTCTGTTGTTATTGGCCTTAATATGGCTAACCGGACTGCAAGTAGCGTAACTGTCGATGTACAGCTTGGTTCAACTTACATAGTAAAAGATGCCCCTGTCCCTGCGGGATCAGCATTGAGTGCCTTGGACGGTAAGATTATTGCAGAAACCACAGATACTATTGTGGTGACATCAGATACAGCATCAGCGATTGACGCGATTGTGAGCGTTCTGGAGCAGACCTAATGGCTGGATATTTTGGTAAAGGTAGAAGCGTAGCGTTAGTAGATGGCCTCACTCCGGCAAATAACCTGAGTGACCTTGACAGTGCGGCTACGGCTATAACAAATTTAGGGATTACAGCTACTGCAACAGAGCTAAACTATAGCGATGGCGTGACAAGTAATGTGCAGACTCAACTAGATACCAAGGCCACTACAGGCAAGGCTATCGCTATGTCCATGATTTTCGGAGGTTAAAATGGCGGCTCCAAATTTAGTAAATGTAACAAGTATATACGGCAAGACGATGGGGGCGGCTCTAGGTACCACTACGACTACTGATATTTTGACTTGCCCCGCAGATAAAGTATTGAAAATAAACAGTATTATTGTTGCCAATATTGACGGTACTTCAGCCGCAGATACTACGGTTTACTTTTATGACTCTAGCGCGGCGACTAGATACGCGCTTGCTTATACCATAGCTGTTGCGGCTGATGCGACACTTGTGGTTTTAGGGAAAGATTACCCAATTTATTTAGAAGAATCCGATCAAATAGAGGCCGGAGCTAATGCTACGGGTGACTTAGAAATAGTAATTTCTTACGAGGAATTAGACGATGCCTAGAGGGGGTAACGGCGGTCGAGTAGGGGGAGCCGATACTACTGGGGGTGGTATATGGGGTCTTTCTGATGTTATCCCAAAAAAAGCTCGCGCGGAATGGCCTGAAGTTTCTAATTACATTAGTGCTCTAGGTGGCACAATAACTGAAAGCGGGGGTTATAGAATACACACCTTCACTTCTTCGGGTAGCTTTACAATCACAGGTCTTGCCGTAGATGCGGCAGATAATGCTATAGAGTATCTTGTTATCGCGGGTGGCGGTGGCGCAGGAGAGTACGGTGGAGGTGCGGGCGCGGGAGGGTATCGTTCTTCTGTTGTAGGAGAAAGTTCGGGTGGCGGCGGCTCCGCCGAAACCACAATTACTGCGGCGGTACAAACATATACTATAACTGTGGGCGCAGGGGGAGCTAGTTATGATAGTGCGGGCTACTTAGACGGTGATAATGGTTCAAATTCTTCAATAGCCGGGGCCAACCTAACAACTATTACTTCAACTGGCGGCGGTGCCGGTCAGAGCTATAAAAGCACTGGGACAACACAAGCCCCTTCTGGTGGTTCTGGTGGCGGTGCGGGTATTAATGAGTCAAGTTCATATAACGCAGGAGGCTCTGGAACTGCCGGTCAAGGCTACGCAGGAGCAAGTGCCGGTACGGGTAGGCAAAACACAGGCCCATACCCACCGGGTAATGGTGGAGGTGGAGCAGGTGCTACTGGTACAGGTGGATTTGGAAAAGGCTCCGCGTCCATGCCCAATGGAGGAAATGGAGTTCAGTCTAGTATAGATGGAACGGCTACGTACCGTGCAGGTGGTGGCGGTGGGTTTGGTACTGGTGTTACTAGCGGTAGTTGGTCATCTATTGGTGGTCTTGGAGGTGGGGGTAATGGCGCACTACACTCCGGCTACGGCGGTACTACGGGACAACCCGGTACAGTCAACACTGGTGGCGGCGGTGGCGCGGCAACGGGCGGTGGTGCAGGTAACGGTCCCGGAGCAGGCGGTTCAGGTATAGTAATTATAAGGTATCCAATTCAATGACACATTTTGCAAAAGTAGAAAACGGGACTGTTACGCAAGTTATCGTTGCAGAACAGGAATTTGTAGACACACAGGAAGGCACATGGGTGCAGACTTCCTACAACACTAGAGGTGGCGTTCATTACAGCCCTGAAACGGGTGAGCCTGATGGCGGTGTAGCACTGAGAAAGAACTATGCTGGTATTGGTTTTACATACGACTCCGATAGAGATGCTTTTATTGCACCACAGCCATACCCAAGTTGGACGCTAAACGAAACAACTTGTTTATGGGAAGCTCCGGTAGCCTATCCAGATGACGGTAATATGTATCTCTGGAACGAAGACACCCAGCAGTGGGATCAAGTGGTGACAGAATGAGTATTACAAGAGATTTTGCAAACGTCTCTGGCGGACTGACAAGCACCGCTACAGAGCTAAACTATACCGATGGCGTAACAAGCGCAATACAAACCCAGCTTGATACACTCTCTACTGTCCCGGCTGTTGGTACTCAGACAGGTAGTTACACTTTGACCACTTCAGATACAGGCAAGTATGTCCAAGTCGGTACAGGTGGTTCTATTACTGTACCAGACGCTACCTTCTCAGAAGGCGATGTTGTTAGCGTAATAAATAATACATCCGGGAATATTACAATAACTTGTTCAATAACTACTGCTTACATAGGTGGAGCAGATAGCGATGTAGCTAGTGCCACTTTAGCTACTAGAGGGTTGTGTACTATATTCTTTATTTCTGGAACTGTTTGCATACTTTCAGGAAATGTAAGCTAATGGCGGGTTTTCTCCAGTTAGTGTGTGGCTCGGCGGCTTCTGGGGATCAATCCTTTATTGTGGCTTCTGGTGGTACAGAAACTACTGATGGTGATTATAAGATTCACACATTTACTTCCTCTGGGACATTTACTGTTACAGAATTAGCTAGTGATTCTGCAAATGATGATGTTGATTTCCTTGTTGTTGCAGGCGGGGGTTCTGGAGCTAATGCCTACGCTGGCGGAGGAGGTGCTGGAGGTCTAAGAACCTCTTATGGCTCTACAAGTGGTGGTGGCGCGTCTAATGAATCACAAGTTACAGTATCTGTTCAAGCCTACACAATTACTATTGGTGCAGGCGGGGCAACTGCAACAGCCGCACCGCTGACTTCAGCGAATCAAGGTAATGATACATCTGCTCTAGGCATAACCTCAGCGGGGGGCGGTTACGGGGGTCTTGGTGGCACAAACACAATCTACCTTCCGACAACAGGCGGCTCAGGCGGTGGCGGTGGTGCTTCAGCAGGATCAGGACAACAGCCGGGAGCGTCAGGAACTGCGAATCAGGGCTACGCGGGGGGTCAGTCTGGTGATTATAACCCTACAGCCGCATATCCCGGTGGTGGGGGCGGCGGTGCAGGCGAAGTAGGTCAACGTGGTGGCTCTGCATACGCTACCGGTGGATTTGGCGGTGATGGTGGTGATGGTGTTCAATTAGCTATTAACGGAACTGCAACCTATTACGCTGGAGGCGGTGGTGGTGGCACATCCGCATATCATAATTCATCTGCCACAGGCGGTGCAGGTGGTGCGGGAGGGGGTGGTGCAGGTTCTGCTACTACCGCAGGTTCTCCCGGAACAGCTAACACCGGAGGTGGTGGAGGTGGTGGAGGTTCTACTAATCCGGGTCGTCAAGGCGGTGCGGGTGGTTCAGGTATAGTAATTATTAGGTATAGGTATCAATAGCGAGTAAATCATGTCATACATAGGAAATCAGCCTGTCCCACAGGCTACGCAAACAAGAGATAGTTTTACTGCTACTGCAAGCCAGACTACGTTCACTACGTCTAGCGGTTATTCTGTTGGGTACATAGACGTATTTATGAACGGTGTGAAGTTGGGTAATTCGGACTTTACAGCTTCTGACGGCAACACTGTGGTTCTTTCTTCCGGTGCCGCGTCCGGTGATCTACTAGAAATTATCGCCTATGACACATTTACTGTTGAAAGCGTTCAATACGCTTACACTAGAACTAACTTTACCGCCACAGCCGCCCAGACCACGTTTACTGTTGCTTATACGGTAGGATACATTGATGTTTACTTAAACGGCCTTAAACTAATTATTGGCACGGATGTTACAGCAACAAACGGCACAAGCATCGTGTTAGCTTCAGGTGCGGCGGCAGGTGACTTGATTGAAACAGTAGCATACGAAACATTCTCAGTAGCTAACGCTCTTTTAGCGGCAAACAATCTGTCCGACGTGGGTAGTGCGACTACTTCGCGTACTAATCTTGGTTTAGAAATAGGCGTAGATGTACAAGCCTACGATGCTGACACCACAAAGAATGACGTAGCAAATACATTTACAGCAGACCAAACAGTTAGCGCAGAGCTTATAGCTGATAGCTATAACGAGTCCTATAACGCGGTTACCTCTACCTCTAATGCCACTACGGTAGATTGCGAGACGGGTAACGTCTTTAGCCACACTCTTACTGAGAACACCACATTTACCTTTAGCAATCCTCCTACTACCGGGACGGCCTATGCTTTCTCTTTGAGGATCGTGCAGGACGCTAGCGCGTCAGGATTTACGGTCACATGGCCCGGTGCAGTCGATTGGCCTTCTGCTACGGCTCCCACACTTACCGCTACCGCAAGTGCTGTAGATTGGTTTGTTTTCTCCACGGTTGACGGGGGGACTACTTGGTATGGCTTTACGTCAGGCCAAGCACTTGGCTAATGAGTAACTTCACCAAACTAATGGCTCAAGCCGCCGCTGGAGTTGGCGGGGGTGACTTTTATCCATATACGGTGGATAACTCTGTGAAGTTTGATGGCAATGCTCACTTAACAAGAACTTTTGGTACTGCCACGGACAGGAAAAAATTTACTATTTCATGCTGGGTAAAAAGAACAAATTTTACTCAAAGTTTACAGACTCTTTTATCAACTGTTGTAGTATCTGCGGCTGGAGAAGAATATCTTGGTTGGTCTGGAAACTATTTTCGTTATTACAATGGGTATTATGGTAATCCTAATAGAAATTCAGGAGAAGTAGATAGAGATGGTAGTGCGTGGTTTCATCTTTTTATTGCAGTAGATACTACGTTAGCTACAACTGCTGACCGTATAAAGATATATAAAAACGGGGAACTACTATATATAAATAATACTGCTGGCCCTACACAAAATTCTAATCAATATATTAACAGTGCGCAAAGTCATAGGATTGGTTATTTTGTATCTATTGGAGGTTCTTATTACCTGCATGGATATTTAGCAGACTTTGTGTTTACTGATGGGACTGCGTATGCCCCTACAGATTTAGGTCAATCTAAGAATGGTGTGTGGATACCCAAAGACCCCAGTGGTTTAACTTACGGCAATAACGGCTTTTGGTTAGACTTTTCAAATTCTTCCTCACTCGGAACAGATGCTAGTGGGAATGGTAATAACTGGACATCTTCAGGATTGTCAAGCACCGACCAAATGATTGACACACCGACCAACAATTTTATGGTTGGTAACACATTAGTAGCTCATACCAACAATCAGCAGTATGCAAAAGAAGGCAATTTGGAGGCATATTGTTGGGATCAAATTAATTATGGTCAGGGTCTTCCTAAATCCGGCAAATGGTATTTTGAGTTACAAGGAGTAAATACTTACAATGCCGGTGGTTATGTTTTATATCCCGGTGTTGTGGTGGGATTGCCCAGTTCAAGTCAAAATAATTGGTCTTCAGATGGTTTAACTCAATTAGTCTATATGATTTTTAATAACCCACAGCAACCATCAAGAGTATATTCTAATGGCGCATGGTCTAATACATCTTCTCAAGGAGCATCCGGGTCAATACCAAATAATACTGTTATTGGTTTTGCAATAGACATGGATAACGGGCAAATAGATTCTTATGTAGGCGGTACTCTTGACCATCAACTTACCTTAACCTCAGCACAAGTAGCTACAAAAGATGTTCGCTTGGTTATGCAGGGAGCGTCTAATACGGGTGTTTACAACATAATGGATTTAAACTTTGGGCAGAACGGAACCTTTAATGGACGTAAAACTGCGCAGGGTAACTCTGATGAAAATGGCTACGGTGACTTTTACTACACCCCGCCTACTGGGTATTTAGCTGTTTGCTCACAGAATATGCCAGAGCCTACCATTGGGCCTAATAGTGCTACACAGGCTGATGAGCATTTTAATACTGTGCTTTGGACGGGTAATGGCTCAACACAGGCTATTACTGGTGTTGGTTTTCAGCCTGACTTTACATGGATTAAAGTAAGAGATGCTGTAAACAGTCACTACTTGTTTGATGCTGTTAGAGGCGCAGACTTAGCTTTATTTAGTGATTCTTCATCAGCAGAAACAGACTACACAGCTACAGGAAGAATGACATCATTTGACACTGATGGGTTTTCTGTTAAATACAGTAGTTCAACGGGAACAAATGCTTCAGGCAATACTTATGTCGGATGGAACTGGAAAGG
>Ga0255743_10004524_pt1 | contig 10637 bp, 6 predicted proteins | sample 101ome_19_FD_179950 | JGI IMG/M metagenome (GOLD analysis project Ga0255743, IMG submission 179950) | Coastal salt marsh microbial communities from the Groves Creek Marsh, Skidaway Island, Georgia - 101405AT metaG (version 2) | ecosystem: Environmental > Aquatic > Marine > Intertidal zone > Salt...
GGGTGTTTTCTTCTCATGTATATGTAAACAGTGCGCATGTGTTTCCGACCGTCTGATGCGTTTCGATTGACGACGACGACGACGACGACGACGACGACGACGACGCGCGTCACACGTGGGATCGTGGCGGTCACGTCGACGTCGTCACGCGCTGGAATGTCATCAATCGCGATGGTCGATGGCGGGTCGTCGTCGTCGTCGGCGGCGGCGGCGTCGTCGCGAGACGCGGGACGGGAGACGGAGTCTTTACTTAACGAGGGTGTTGCGGGTTCGTCGCGCTCGAGACGTCGGTCGGCGGTCGGCGCTGCGATCGTCGTCGCGGTGATTGTCTTCGCGGCGTGGGCGTGTGGATACGTCGCGCGCGTAAAGGATGGGATCGTGCGGGCGCGAGGAGCGAGCGCGCTCGGTGACGGATCGTCGAGCGACGGCGTCGTGCACCTGGCGTACAGCGTGTGCGGGAGAGAGAGAAACCGCGAGGCGTTGCTCAGCGTCAAGTCCGCCGTGTCGATGATGTCGAGCGATACCAAGTATAAGATTCACGTTTTTACGGATAACGACAGGTCGAAGAACGCGGTGATCGGTATCAAGAATAGATTGGGGTTGCCAAACGTCGAGTTCGCGAGCTACCGCGTGGACTCGCGCGAGCCTTTGCAACACCTGTTTAGTCTGTGTTCGCCGAATAGGCTTTTGATTCCGGCGAAACTTGCCAAAGTTGGGGTGCACAAGTATATTTACTTGGATACGGACACGCTCTGGCGCGAAGATCCGAAGATTGCGTACGGCTTGCTGGACACGTTTGGGCCCGAGCAAGTCGTCGGTTTCACGCAGGAACACGAGTCGGGCGAGGTTGGATGGTACAACGAGCACGCATCGAAGAGGATTCATTATCCGCCGCCGAATGGTCTCAACGCGGGAATCATGTTCGTCAACGGAGGTGGGCAGGCTCTCACGGATGACTTTCGAAAGGTCACGCACACGTTTCGGTCTCCAAAATCGGTTTTCCGCCTCGGCGACCAAGACATCATCAACCACTATCTCAGTACGCGACCGGAGAAATGGTTCCGTTTACCTTGCAAGTACAACAGACGAACAGACTCATTTTGTGAAGGCGATGTCTCGGGCGGTATCATGCATGGTAATCACGGGATTTTCCATTTGCAACCTGGGCAGAGGAATTACAACGAGGAGTACGCCAGCGCTTGGAAATCAAACGACCACCTCGATCTCAGGTCGAAGTTTTCGCAGGATTCGCCTCAGAGTGAAAAGTAGCGCTAGAGAATTAATTAGAGTGTTAGTAGAGACGGAAGTATCGCTTAGCCATTGTATTGAAGAGTTTTACACAGCTCTCGACAAAAGAGCAGTTCTATCGCCATCTGAGTCGCCCGCTTCGTCGTCGTCGTCGTCGTGCGACACGAGACTGCGAGGAACGGCGAGTTCCGGCGCGGCGACTGAATCGACTAGAGGCTCGTTTCTCGATTGCATGAAGAAGGCGCGCCAGTTGGCCACGTACGAACCACGATCGAACGGGTTAAAGAATCCCGATTCTGACTTGAGGTACGAGTATCTATGCGTGTTGGAGAGCTCATTCGTCGTGATGTTTTGGCCCACCTGCACCAGCTGTGAAACGGTGAGCATGAGCACCGGAATCAGTGTCACGACATCGAAAAACGCGAAGAGCACGATCCCGGCGCTAGATATAAAGCGCTCGGTCGGCGACTCCTCGTTCAGTCTCACTACGGCGACGGCGAACGCAATGAGCATTGCCAACGACTCGAGAATCAAAAATACCACAAAGTCTCTGTGATTTCGCTTACCGATCGTGTTGCCCATCCACGGACAGTAGTGATCGTATCGCGCAACGCACTTGTCCCGCATCGAGCAGTGCTTGGTGCCGAAAGGCTTGACTAATTTGCACGTGACGCAAAGCTGACTCCAATTACCGGACCAAAGCTCTGGATGGTTCAAACGCTCCTCGACGTCCGTCTCGGCGGAGGTGGCGCGCGAACCGCGACGCAGAGACTTGAGTAAAGTAGACGTGACGAATCCCGGGTCAGCATTGCTAACGCGTCTCATGTACAACAGCCCGATACTCGCGCAGACGCACACCACCAGAGACCAAAATGCGAGAGACACATCCATAGTCGCGGTGCTTCTAGCGAACACCACGCAGTTGATGAAGAGAAGCATCAGGCCAACAATGACACCGACGCACGCGATCGCCATGCCCTTTTGATTCCAGAAGCGATCTCGCGCGAGCAGAGTCGTTTGCTGACTATTCAGGAATTGCGACAGGTGGCGATGTCCCTTCTCTGACGCCAACGCGCCGGGCGTGTTCCCGTCCACATCGACCGCAGTGAGCGCGTTTAACCCACCAGCTCGAACCAAGCAATGTGCCGCTTCACTCTTACCCTTAATTGCGGCCCAGTGCAAGGCGGTACATCCTTCCTTGTCCGCCCGGTACACGTCGGCGTCCATGCACACTAGAAGCTTGACAGGATCGGAGAACCCCTTATACGCAGCCCAATGGAGCGCAGTCCGCCCGTCGAGATCGGTGATCTCCACGTCCGCGTTCCATCGCATCTTAAAGTGATAAATCATACCCGTGTGTCCATATTGCGCCGCCACGTGCATCGGGGTGTATCCCCGCGAATCCGCCGCGTTCAAAGCCGCTCCTTTTCGAAGTAAAAGCTCTGCACACGGCAACGATCCCCGCACGCACGCCCAGTGCAACGCCGTCTGTCCATCGTTATCCCCCGCCCCTATCGCCGCTCCTCGTTCCAACAATAGCGTCGCCCCGGCCACTCTGTTATTCAACGCCGCCCACTGCAACGGACGATACCCGGCGCCGTCTGGTTCGTTGACGCGCCCCGGATCCTCGTCCATCATCCGTTTCATCGCCTCCACGTTCCCGTACGCCGCCGCTCTCCACACATCAATCTCGCTCTCATCCTTCCCGACCTCGTCTCCTCCACCACCGGCGTCCGCCCCCGCCGGTTCCGTCGCCCGTCTCCCCGACGCGTTCGCCTCCGCTTGGCTCTTCAGGCTGGTCTTCGCGTCGGTCGCCGCGCTCGCCGCGCCTTGCAAATCCATCGCGGACATCCGTTCACCCGCCGCCGTCGCCGCGCGCGAGAACGAACGACCCTCCTCTCACGAATCCCCGCTTCGTTTTCACCGAAACCTGCGACCGATCGATCCGTCGTCGTCGTCGTCGACGCAGCGCGCGATCCGAAAACAATCGCACTCAACGGCTGCGCAGACCGAACGAACGAACGAACGAACGAACGAACGAGTGAGAACCGACGGATCGACGGATCGACGGACCGAAAGACCGAAAGACCGAGGTCGTCCCGCGAGACCACCGACGGGAATCCGCGCGCGTCTCCCTCTCGCGCGCGAACGTCAAACTCGTCAAACTCGTCAAACTCGTCATCGTGACCCCCAGAGTGTGGATGTGGATGTGGTAAAAACTCGAGTCATGACTCGTCAGTGACAATAAAACACATACTACACTGTAATGAACACCATCAGTCGTCGAAAACGAACGACGAAGACGACGACGACGAGGAGGACGACACATCGGAGCGGGGCGTCACGCGGGGTACCGAGACGACTCGGACGGACGCGTCGGGGCGGCGTGAAGAGCGCGGGTTCGTCGTTCGTGCGCGCGTTCGTCGGACGCGTCGGTCGCGATGACGATGGCGATGTCGATGACGATGTCGATGACGATGTCGATGACATCATCGGCGTGGACGCGGCGGCTGCGACCCGGCCGTCGTCGCGCGAACCCGGTCGTCGTCCGCGCGACGAGCGAAACGACCGCGCTCGTCGAGGATGGAAGCTCCCGCGCGCCGATCGAGGCGTGGTTGGCGAGCTACGACGCCCCCGGGGCGCGGGAACCCCCGGCGTGCGTCTTCGCGGTGTACGACGAGGCGGGCGCGTGCGCGTACGTGGACTACGCGCGAAACGCGGCGACGGCGCTTCGAGCGACGCGGGCGCGCGCTGGGGCGAAGAGAGCGTCCACGGCGAGGGTCTTAGCGTTTAGGAACGCCGCGATGGCGACGAAGGAGACGCTGGCGAGGGAGGCGAGGAGGTGGAAGGAGGCGCTGGGGGAGGGCGAGACGCCGGCGTTGAACGCCGAGTGGGACGCCGAGGACGAAGCGCTAGCGGCGACGACGGTGATTGATGATGATGACGGCGGCGACGACGACGAAATGGGGGATGGTGACGGCGCCGCGACGCCGACTCCCGTGGTGAGTCCGTTTGCGAAGGAGGCGACGGAGGAGTCGAACGATACATCCGACGAAGGCGAGACGCTCGAGCTCACAGAGGAAAACGTGGATAAAGCTTTGGATGAGGTTCGTCCGTACTTGGTGGCCGACGGAGGGAACGTCGAGTTGGTGAGCATAGACGACGGTATCATCGTCGTGCGGTTGAACGGGGCGTGTGGGACGTGCGCGTCGTCATCGGCGACGATGAAGGGGGGCATCGAAAAGCTTTTGCGGCAAAAGTTTGGCGACGCCGTGGAAGAGGTGGTCAACGTGAGCGGAGATTTGGAAGAGATGAGCGTCGAAACGATCGAGCAGCATCTCGAAAAGCTTCGTAAATCAATCACAAGCTATGGGGGTGAGGTAAGCGTGGAATCGCTGGAGAGAGGCGTGTGCGTGCTGCGGTTCAAGGGGCCGCAGGCGCTCGCGTTTTCAATCGCGCAAGCGATCAAGACGAAATTTCCACTCGTGCGCGAGTGTAAAATTCGTCAAGTCAAGTAGCGGCGCGGCGCGGCGTGCGAGTGCATTCGATGTTCGGTTGAACGGATTGTTATATATATATTCACATTCTTTTGGTTTCTTTGCTATTGGTTTTAAATTGTGTGCCTATTGATTTGTTGTTGCTTCGCCCATCGCTCGTGAGTGACTTAGGCGGCTCCGTCAAAGTTGTCGCACGGGAAGGTCTTGTTGACACGCTTCATGATGCCAGAGATAACCTTGCCCGGACCGACTTCAGTGGCAGATTCCAAGCCCTTGTCGAGCATGGTGTTCATGGTCTTCTCCCATTGAACCGGGTTGGTGAGCTGCTTGGCCAAGGTGGCGCGAATGCTCGCCGCGTCGGAGTGCGGGTTGACGTCAACGTTGGAGACGACCGGGATGCGTGTCTCTTGGATCGGGGTCGCTTCGAGGGCAGCCATGAGCTTGTCAGCAGCCGGTGCCATGAAGTCGGTGTGGAAAGCACCGGCGACTGCGAGGCGGACAACCATGCGAGCCTTGAATTCCGGCTTGGCGATTTCCTCAACCTTGTCGATAGCCGGGATGGCGCCAGACACGGCGTAGTTGCCGTTGCACAAGTAGTTGGCGACGGAGACTGGGGCGCCGGATTCGGACGCGGCGCGAGCGGCGAGCTCTTCAGCCTTATCCGCGGACAAACCGATGACGGACGCCATGCCAGACGGAGTGGCGTCGGCGGCTTCTTGCATGGACTCGCCGCGAATCTTCACGAGCTTGAGACCATCTTCAAAGGTTAACGCGCCGGCGAAAGTGAGCGCGGTGTACTCGCCAAGAGAAAGACCAGCAGCGACATCGATGGAATCGATGAGCGCTTGGCCTTCCGGGGTCATCTTCATCTTTTCAAGCGCGGCTAGCGAGGACACGTAAATCGCCGGTTGAGAAACCGCCGTCGAGTTCAATCTTTCCGCCGGGCCGTTGACGCACACGTCGAGCAAATCGTACCCGAGAACCTCGGTCGCCTTATCGAACATCGCCTTGGCCGCCGGGCAAGTCTCGCAGAGCTCCTTGGACATGCCAACGGTCTGCGCGCCTTGACCAGGGAAGAAGAACGCCTTCTTCGGCGAGTAATCCGCAGCGGCGCGAACCGCGACGGAGCGCGTCGCGCGCGCGTTCGAGCGTCGATCGCTGCGCATTTCGAAAGAACAAAGGATAATATATTCAAGTCAGTCTTCCATCGCATCGCGCGCGTCCTTCTCGCGCGTCGTGCCGGTTCATCACGTCAAAAAGTCAGGACTCGGATAAGGATCACTCCGAACGCGATCGAACGCGCGACGCGACCGTCTACGAATACCGACGATGCGAGCGCACGCACCAAGTTTTGCGAAGGGCGACAGTCGACGCGGTGGAGAGCGTGGCGGACATGGAGAGCATGATGTCTGCGCGAACGAGCGTGAATATGTCGACCAGTGGCTGAGGGTTTGGGCGACTCTCTGGACAAGAGGTTAAAAAGTGCGCGACTTTGGAAACGCGATGTAGAGCCGATGCCATGTAGCGTGCCCCGGGGATAGTTCGGAGAGGGTGGTGTGAGCAACGAAGTCTAAATATAATTACATGCCAATCAGTTGGTCGCCGCGGCTTGCGTGCCGGTTGCGATGGCGTTGTCGAGGATGAGCGCGGGACGCGTCTCAAGCGCGATGGTGATGGGCGCAGGCAACGGTTCTTGTTGAAGCGATGCGCGGGAAATCATCTCTGCGGCTGATTTACGAGCGGCTTCGAGGAGGTAGAGATCTGTGCTCATGGATGCGTGGAAGAGGTTCACCTGTTGGCCGCTTTGCTTGGTGCCGAAGAGTTCACCGGCGCCGCGCAGTTGCAAATCGCTTTCGGCGATGCGGAAGCCGTTGTTGGATTGCTCGAGGACGGCGAGGCGATCGCGGGCGCGATCCTCCTTGAGTTCGGCGTTGTCGCCAACGCCAGGGGAGTGAAGCAAGAAACACTTGGATTGGCGTTCGCCCCGACCGACGCGTCCACGAAGCTGGTGAAGCGCGGCGAGGCCGAATCCGTCGGCGTCCTCGATGATGATGACACTTGCGTTCGGGACGTCAACACCGACTTCAACCACAGAGGTGGCCACCAAAGCTTGAGTCTCACCTTGACTAAACTTATTGAGCGCGTCAGCCTTCTCATCAGCACCGAGCTGCCCATGTAAAAGGCCGAAGCGGACCTCTGGATATTTGCTGACTAGGCGAGCGTATTCCTCCTCGGCGCCCTTCACTTCTGACATTCTGGACGATCCAGACTCGTTCACGAGACGAAGGATGACGTACGCCTGTCCACCACCCTTGATCTCTTCGCGCATCGCCTCGTACGCGTTGTCGTGCTCCTCTACGCTGCAAACCTTCGTAATGATTGGTAATCGACCCGCGGGCTTTTCGTCAATGACGCTGAGCGCCATCTCTCCAAACTTTGTCATGGCGAGCGTTCGAGGAATCGGTGTCGCGCTCATCGTTAACATGTGCGGCGGAAGCCTACCTTTCGCCAACAACGCTGCTCTCTGTTCGACACCGAATCGGTGCTGTTCGTCGACGACAGCGATGCCGAGAGAGTTGAAGACCACCTTGTCATGAATGAGCGCATGCGTGCCAACGATAATACCAATATCACCCGAATCGAGTTCCTCTAAAATTTGAGCTCTCTCAGCCGTCTTCGTGGAACCCGTGAGCAGAGCAACCTTTGGCGGGTCTCTCATCTGCGACAGCAGGTCCGTCAGCACTCGATGATGTTGCGTAGCGAGCACTTCAGTCGGTGCCATGAACGCGCCTTGGTGTCCTGCGCCGCAAGCGGCAAGAAGTGCCAGCGCGGCGACAACAGTCTTACCACAGCCGACATCGCCTTGAAGGAGACGCAACATCGGCGCCGGTCCAGCCATATCGCTCAAAATCTCTTCGAGCGAGGACTCTTGGGATCGCGTGAGGGCGAACGGAAGCTCGCTGCGAAGTTCATCAACTAACTGCGTGCCAACGATGCACACGCCTTCAGTAGTTTCTGACACTGGCAACGCTTGGAGTCTGCTTCTTTCCTGAAGCAAAGCAACTTGTAATAACACCAATTCTTCAAAAGCCAGCCGCTCACGCGCTTGAGCAACCGCCTCGACGCTTTCCGGGCGATGAATATTTTGCACCGCGGCGGCGTGAGAGAGCAACCCGAGCTCCGCGAGGAGAGGGTTATCTCGTCCCATCGCGATCTCCATCGGATCAGCTGGCAACTGTTCCAAAAATAGGGCGAGCGCCGCATCGATTGCGCGGTGCCACTCGATGTTATTCATAGCGCCGCGTTTCGCGTACGTCGCGACGATTTCTGAATCGTCTGCTGACATGACGGGAGACTCTGGAGGAATCGCAAAGATCCTGCCGCCGTCGACGGTAAACTGGCAGTTTCTGTCTCCGTGACCCAAAGTACCTCGCACACGCACGCGCGCACCAATGGCTAACTCTGCTCGGACATCCTTCGAGAGGTAATCCCAGACTTTGACTTTACAACGGGGTTTATCTGCGCCCCACGGTTGATCTTCCGTAGGAACGAGCTCATCGTCGTGCACGTCAACCTCAACAGACACGGTGTTCGGAATGGTTCTACCTCTCGTGTAATCTCTGATTTGCATCGCACGAACGGTACCCGTCAACGTGACTTGAGTGCCTGGCGCGTGAGACTTATTCCATGCGCTGTACTCTTGGTACTTGCGCGGACAATTGCGCAAGATGGCTTCGATGGTCGTGATGCCTTCCGTTTTGAGAGCCTTCATGGTTGACTTTGGAACTTTATCGGCGAGCACATCGATCGGCGTCTCTTTCCAACGTTCAACATCCAAGCGAAGCTCTGACGCGTCCGTCTTTGCGGCGATCTCGGCGAGCTTCTGAAAATCAACAGTCTCCGGAAGAATACCGTTGATTGGATCCTCAGCGGCCCAGAACGGTTTTTGAACTCCTCGAAGCGGTACATCGCTCGATGACGACGCGCTAGAGTAGCTAGAATCGCCTTCGAGTTTTTCTTCATCCTCAAAACCATCGACCGTGGCCCATCCGTCACCAGTGCTTGCTTCTTCGCCGTCGCTTAAGCTGACAGTACCGCCGCCACCCCATCCCGGGGCGCCGCCGGCGTACTTTTCGCTCTCCGACGTATTTTTCGCTTCAGCGGTGACGCGCTTCAAACTCCCCGCACCTGGATCTCCGAGTGAAAATGAATACTTCTCCAAGCACCCCAACTCGTCATCCTTGGCTTGTGGGTGCTCGAGCAACTTGTTCAAAATCTCAGCCAACACTCTGGCATCTGTCAACGCGCGGTGCATTTGCGTGTCCTCGCCCCGAATCTCGATGTTGTAGTGCTCCCTGAGAAGATCCAAGTTGAACTTTGAAAGTCCCTCTGGCCTGAGTAGCGCACGCGCGAGCGGCAAAGTATCGCAGAATCGCCAACTAGTGGGAAGCTCTCGTCCGAGACGCCTGTACTCGTGCTGAATAAACGCGGCGTCAAACTGACGAGCGTTGTGCGCGACGAGCAAAATCGGAGCACCGGGACGGGACTCGCGTGCTCGATCGATAAAAGCTTCCAATTGTTCCGCCGCCATGGCGAACGATGGCACGTTGGACGCGCTCACCATGCTGTTCGTAATGCCCGTGAGCGACGTGACGGCGGACGGAATGGTAAATCTCCCCGGGTTGACGAGCGTGCTGAAGGATGACGACGGATCGAAGAGCGACTGCGCCGCGAGTTCGATGATTCGACTCTTCTCCTTGCTCAAACCAGTGGTTTCCAAATCGAAAACGATGACTGTCGGGAACTCGGACGAATCTCTCGACACCGCTGGAGCCTTCTTCGCCGGAGTCTTCTGCAGCTGCGACACCGGCGACGACGACTTGGACGACGGGGATTTAGCCGCGCCCGCGCCGCGCGTCGACAACACCGACGAGGACCCACTGCTCGATCGACTCGGCGCGCTCGGAGGCGTCCACCCACGCGGCGCGACCGCCGTTTGACTCGGCGCTTCGCTCGCTCGCGTCGGAGTTCCCGGCGGAATCGGCGCCCCGCTCGTCGCCTGTTGAATCACCGCCGGTAACGCCGCCGACACGTTTTGCAACAATCTCTGTCTCTTCCCAACATCCAACGATCCGTACATGGTGGAATCCCTCACCATGTGCGCCAACATCGGCGACGCGTACGACGTTTCCAACTCTCTCAACGACGTCGTGAGAAAACTCTGAAAATCGCTAAACGCTCTACCCTTCGCGTTGGCGCACCCGTTCGCGATCTCGTATTCCAAACCCGCGCGTAATCGCGTCTGCAGCGCGCGAGAAAACCAAAACGCAAGTCGAAACACCATCGCGTCAGTCACTCAGATCGCTCGATCGAAACGCGTCGCCGGTCGATTCGATTCCCGTTCCCGTTCGTCGTCGCTTCGCTTCGCTTCGCACGCACCACGATCCTTTCCCCATCCACCGCGACGCCGCTCTCACCCACGGCGTCTCCGTTCGCCCCAGCGCGCGCGCTCACTCTTCGCCATCCCACCGTCGTCGTCCACGCATCCTTCGCCTTTGACACCCCGCGCGCGCCGCACCACCGACCACGCATCTTCACTCCGCACCACCACCGACCGTCGTCGTCGTCTTCCCTCCGAGTCTTCGAAGAGACGCGCGCGACCAATCTCGTCGACGAAACCGACGACGACGACGATCGGAACGCGCCGCAGGGGGTTCGACCAGTCGCCCTCCGTCGATGGGTCCGGTGGTGCGAAGCGATCGTCGTCGAGATCGATCGTCCGCGCATCGCTCTGAGGATTGATTGATTGGATGGATTCAAAACCAAAACAACTGTCTGTCTGTCATGACGAGGGGTTGGTTGTTGTTGTTTGTATGTGTAAACAGAGCTTTG
>Ga0255743_10004538_pt1 | contig 10620 bp, 7 predicted proteins | sample 101ome_19_FD_179950 | JGI IMG/M metagenome (GOLD analysis project Ga0255743, IMG submission 179950) | Coastal salt marsh microbial communities from the Groves Creek Marsh, Skidaway Island, Georgia - 101405AT metaG (version 2) | ecosystem: Environmental > Aquatic > Marine > Intertidal zone > Salt...
CACCACTACCGCAAAAATTAACATTCCCAAATCATCAATTTATGATTTTGTGTTCCGGTTCGCCGCCGCCCGATCCAGCACCCGCCGATAGATTTTGATCGTTTGCCGAGACATGGTCTCGGTCGAAAAATTGGCTTCGATATGCTGCCTTGCCGTACTGGCAAGCGTTTTGCGTTTGCGTGGGCCTAAATCAAGCGCGGTCTGCAATGCCGCCGCAAGGCTGTCAGCATCACCTGGAACCGCCAGCCAGCCAGTTTCACCATGCCGAATGGATTCGGTTGCCCCGCCATGATCAAAGGCCACGACGGGGCGACCCATTGCCTGTGCTTCGAGCGCAACACGGCCAAACGGCTCTGGCGTGATTGACGGCATTGCAACCACATCGGCAACCATCAAGGCTGCTGGCATATCATCAACAAGCGGGGTCAGCCGAAACCGACCTTCAAGCCCCAATTGTTGGCCATAACGCACCAATTCAGACACAAAGGCAGGCTTGCCATCACCAGCACCAATCATCAAACAGATGAAAGGTCGGTCTTTAATCTTGGCCAAAGCCTGCAATAAAATCTGGTGTCCTTTCCACATGGTGGCGCGCGCCGGAAGCATAATCACTGGCACATCTTCAGGGATAGCCAAGCCTTCGACAAAATTAACAATTCGGGTTTGATTCACATTGTCTGGGTTGAATAAATCAACATCGACACCGCGATGCACCACCGTCAAGCGCTCTCTGACATCGACATATTGGCTGGTGATCAAATCTTTCACATAGTTCGAAATTGCAATCACATGATCGGTTTTCAACAATTTGCGATTATAAATCCGCTTAAACGCCGATCGGGCGATAAACCGCCCATGAACCGTGCTTACTGTCGCAATGCCAAGCGCCGCCGCGGCCGGCAGCGCAATCCATGCTGGCACACGCGAGCGAACATGCACAAGATCAGCCTTCTCACGGCTCAGAATGGCTTTTAACCGGCTCCGGACTTGCGGCCAGCGAAACGGGTTTTTGGTATGAACATCGAGCTGATAATGCTTCGCCCCAAGACGATCGAGATGCCGCACCATTGGCCCACCACGCGAAATAATAATCGCGCGGCCACCATGTTTTTGAATTGCGTCGGCCATTTCAACCGTGCCACGTTCAACACCGCCACGAACCATCGCTGGCAGAATTTGTACAATCGTTGGCACGCCGCCTTGACGTTGTTTCAACAATTTCGATTTTGGTGCTAGTATCATTGGCCTTATAAATGGCTATCATTTGCTAGTTTGGTCAAGATTTAATAAGACGCAAACTGGCAAATGCCAGATCATGAAAGTGAAAAGATGCAATCTATCGCGTGGCACAGCATAAACCAGTCAGGTAGGATCGCCTATAACAGAGTTGCTGGCAAAACGCCCGGGATCATCTTTTTATGCGGTCATGGCTCGGACATGGATGGCAGCAAGGCATTATTCCTCGAAAGCTGGGCAAAACAACAGGGACGTGCCTTTTTGCGGTTTGACTATAGCGGGCATGGCCAGTCAGATGGTGCCTTTCTGGAAACCAATATTTCCGATTGGACGCGTGACGCGATTGCCGTTCTTGACGATCTAACCACTGGCCCTCAAATCCTTGTTGGCTCGTCACTTGGGGGTTGGATCATGCTGAATGTCGCGCTGGCACGGCCTGACCGGATTGCGGGGCTGATCGGCATAGCAGCCGCCCCCGATTTTACCGAAGATTTGATCTGGCAACCGCTTGATGATGATCAACGCAACAAGATGAAAAATGATGGTCAGATCGCGATGGAAAACCCCTATGCCGATGATCCGGTTATCTATCCCTATCATTTGATCGAAGATGGCCGCCAGCATTTGCGGCTTCGTGCGCCTTTGGCGATCACCGCACCAGTTCGCCTTTTGCAGGGCATGAATGATGCCGAAGTGCCATGGCAAACAGCAACAAGGCTTGCCGATTGTTTGCAATCTGATGATGTGGTTCTGCATTTCGACAAAACCGCAACGCACCGGTTTTCCGAACCAGCACAATTACGCCTTCTTGAAACTGTTTTGGTGACGCTGCTTGATCGGCTTGACCCGAAATAGCCGCGCTAGATCATTAGAAATCGAGATCGCAATAATGATCAGGCGGGGTCAGACCAACCACCTGATCGGCAAGAAGGTCGCGGAATGATGGGCGTGATTTCATTTTGGCGTACCAGCTTTTGGCTTCGGGGTGGCGGCTCCAATCAATATCACCTAGGAAATCGAGAACCGACAGATGCGCCGCGGCGGCCAGATCGGCAAGCGATATTTGCCTGCCGGTTAGCCAGTTCCCCTGCTCGGCCAGCCAGTCAATATAATCAAGATGGATTTGCAGATTGCTCATCGCGGCCCGCATCACCACAGATGATGTTGTGCCTTCACCCGAAAACCGTTTGATGACGCGCTCAGACAGTAGCGGCGTTCCAACCTCGCGGCTGAATTTATATTCAAACCAATGCACAAGACGGCGAATTTCGGCACGCGCTGGTGCTTCACCCCATAGTAAATTATGTTGGCTTGAATCTTCGGTTTCTTCGATAAATTCAGCGATCACCATTCCGCCACTAATGGCAAGCCCATCTTCAGTGACCAGAACGGGCACATCACCCGCCGGATTAAGCGTTAGGAAATCTTCGCTACGCTGCCACGGAATTTCCAGCTTTGGCAAAACCATCAGGCCGCGTTCGGCAAGCACAAGCCGGATAAAACGTGACGATGCTGATAATTGATAGTGATGCAAAACCCGCATGAACCCGAAAACCCCTTACCATCAATTGCGACCAAGACCGGCCGTCATTCACATAGCATATTATGCCGGTGGCGCAATGCCCCGAACAACAAGCCCGCTTGACGGCAAGCTTGCCAACGCACCTGGCACCAACTCGCAAAATTGCAGCCGTTCCGGCTCGACAAAGCCAGGCCAGTCAAGACCATAGCCAACCCCCGGCACAAACCCAAATTTTGGATAATAATCAGGCTCGCCTGACACCAGAACAAGCCGCCATCGCCCTAGTCGTGCAAGCCGCATTCCCTCTTGAACCAATTGTCGGCCAAAGCCTTTGCCGCGAACATGAGGTTGCACCGCAAGCGGGCCAAGCAGCAAAATGATTTCATCATTCAGCATGACTTCCCAGAACCGCAACGACCCAACGGCTTGATCACCGTCATAGCCAACAAGACATAATGCGGCCACCGGCGCCCCCGGGCGCAACGCCCAGACCGACCGGTCATACCGTTTTGGCCCAAACGCCTCGGTCATCAATGCTTCGATGACCTGACTATCTGCCTGTGTTTGCTGCGTAATCTTGAACATCATTATGCTTTATAGAAAAGTAGCAGCAGACACAATCGGCTTTTGCATGGCCATTGAAATCAATGATTACGCCGTTTCAGACAGATCATCCTCAAGCGTCAGCGGTACATCCAAAACCGGAATGATTTCAGTTGGAACGACCTGCCAGAAATGCTGCAACGCCGTTTCCCAGTGGTTCAAGATGCGTGCGGCAAGAGCGCTTTCGGTTTCGCGTGCGTGCTCGGCAACAAGATCACGAAGCTTGTTTTCCCAATGCGGATGCGCAATCCGGAAAAGCTGTAGGCTTTCCCGATTGACTCGTGATTCAAAATTATCAGCCTCGTCATAGATGAAGGCCATGCCGCCGGTCATGCCAGCGCCGAAATTGTCGCCAACCTCGCCAAGGATCACAACATTGCCACCGGTCATATATTCACATGCGTTCGACCCGCTTCCTTCGACAATTGCCGTTGCGCCCGAATTACGAACACATAAGCGCTCGCCAGCCTGACCCGCCGCAAACATCTTGCCCGATGTTGCGCCATAAAGAACCGTATTGCCGATGATGGTATTGGCACTAGCAACAAACCCAACGGCGGCTGATGGCCGAACGACAATCATGCCACCTGACTAGCCTTTACCGACATAGTCATTGGCATCACCTATCACATCAAGGCGAAGGCCCTGCGTTGCAAAAGCGCCCAAAGACTGGCCTGCCGAGCCGCGAAGCCGGACAAGAACATGTCCTTCACGAAGTCCGGTCATGCCAAACCGGCGAACAATATGCGACGACAGCCTTGTACCAATAGCACGCTGGGTGTTTTCGACATTGTAAGACAATTGCATCTTGGAGCCGTTTTCGAGCGCAAGCTTGGCATCAACAACCATTTGCGCATCCAGCGTATCCGGCACTTCAGTGCGGGCACCGCCACGGCTGCTGACCAATTCATCTTCGCTGTCAGCACGCACCAGAATGGGGTTAAGATCAAGGTCATCAAGCGCAGCATCACCGCGGCTTACCTGCGTCAGCAAATCGGTACGACCAATCACTTGCTGCAATGTGGTAAAGCCAAGACTTGCTAGAATTTCACGAACTTCTTCAGCAAGGTGTGTGAATAGCTGAACCACTTTTTCCGGCGTGCCTTCAAATTTCGCCCGCAGATCATCTCGCTGCGTGCAAACACCGACCGGACAGGTATTGGAATGGCATTGCCGAACCATGATACAGCCCATTGCAATCAATGATGAGGTGCCAATGCCATATTCATCAGCACCAAGCATCGCTGCCATAACGACATCACGGCCTGTTTTCAATCCACCATCGGTTCGCAGCACAACCTTGTTGCGAAGGTCATTCATCGACAGTACCTGATGTACTTCAGATAGACCCATTTCCCACGGCAAACCGGCATATTTGATTGATGATTGCGGGCTGGCGCCAGTGCCGCCACCATGGCCTGAAACCAAAATCGAATCCGCCTTGGCCTTGGCAACACCGGCGGCAATTGTGCCGATACCGGTCGAGGCCACCAGCTTGACGCAGACTTTTGCATCTGGGTTGATCTGTTTTAGATCATAGATCAGCTGCGCCAAATCTTCGATTGAATAGATATCGTGATGCGGTGGCGGTGAAATCAATGTCACACCCGGGGTTGAATGGCGCAATCTTGCGATCAGGCTATCAACCTTGATTCCGGGCAATTGGCCACCCTCGCCGGGCTTGGCACCTTGTGCAACCTTGATTTCGATCTCTTCACAATTATTCAGATATTCGGCAGTGACACCAAACCGACCCGATGCGATTTGCTTGATCGCGCTTGACGGATTATCGCCATTTTCGCGAAGCTTGAAACGCGCCGGATCTTCGCCGCCCTCGCCCGAATCCGATTTGGCACCAATGCGATTCATCGCAATCGACAGGGTTTCATGCGCCTCAGGGCTTAGCGCGCCAAGCGAAATGCCCGGCGAGACCAATCGTTTGCGGATGTTGGTGATTGATTCGACACGGTCGATCTCAACCGCATCACCAGCCGCCTTGAATGCCATCAAATCACGAAGGTTGATTGGCCCCTGATCATTGACAAGCGACGAATATTTTTTCCAGCTTTCAAAAGAGCCAGTGTCACAAGCATGCTGCATGGCATGGATCAATTGCCCATCAAAGGCATGACGTTCGCCAGATTTGCGATAGCGGAAAAATCCACCAACAGGCAAATGCACATCATCATTGGCAAAGGCCTTGTTATGCATTTCAACCACCCGCGTTGCGATGCCTTTCAGGCCAAGACCCGAAATACGCGACGACATTGGCGGAAAATAATCAGCAACCAATGACCGTGACAGGCCAAGCGCCTCAAAATTATAACCACCACGATATGAAGCAATCACTGAAATGCCCATTTTCGACATGATTTTCAGCAAGCCTTCTTCAACCGCCTTGACGAAATTACCAACCGCATCGCGAAGTTCCATGCCAACAAGCAGGCCGCGCTCATGCCGCTCGGCAATCGCCGCTTCGGCAACATAGGCATTCACCGTGGTTGCACCAACCCCGATCAAAACAGCAAAATGATGAACATCAAGACATTCGCCACTGGCCACATTGACCGATGCAAATGTGCGCAATTGCTGTCGGACAAGATGCGAGTGAACCGCGCCTGTTGCCAAAATCATTGGGATTGGAACCCGACTTTCCGACACATTTCGGTCGGTCAGCATCACATGCTCGCAACCTGACCGAACGGCTTCTTCAGCCTCGGCCTGAATCCGTTCAAGCGCATTGGTAAAGGAAGCCTCAGACCCATCATTGTCAAAACTACAGTCAATTTCGGCCGCCTTTTTGCCAACATAACGGCATAGCGCATCCCATTCCGGCACCGTCAAAACAGGTGAATTCAATACCAGATGATCGCATTGCTCGGGCGCTTCATCCAGAATATTGCCAAGATTACCAAGCCGTGTGCGCAGCGTCATCACATGACGTTCACGAAGCGAGTCGATTGGCGGGTTGGTCACTTGCGAGAAATTCTGCCGGAAGAAATGATGCAGGCCACGATAGCGGTTTGACAAAACGGCAAGCGGCGTATCATCACCCATTGATCCAATGGCTTCTTTACCGGTTTGTGCCATTGGCTGCAAAACCAGTTCCATATCTTCCATTGTCCAGCCAGCCATCATCTGACGGCGGCGGGTTTCAGTCTTGGTCAGGGGCTGGCTTGCCTTACCCGTTGAATTCGCCAATAGCGAGTCCATCTGCTTGGCACGGCCAATCCATTTGCTCCAGTCGCATTTCTTGGTCAATGCGTCTTTCAACTCGCCATCTTTATAAAGACGGCCTTCGGCAAGATTGATACCAATCATCTGCCCCGGTCCAAGCCGCCCACGTTCGGCAATTTTGGTATCGGGAACGACAACCATTCCGGTTTCTGAACCCGCAATGACAAGCCCGTCATGCGTCACCACATAACGAAGCGGGCGCAATCCATTCCGGTCAAGACCGGCAACGACCCAATCACCAGCATAAGCCGCAATCGCTGCCGGGCCATCCCATGGTTCCATAACCGAATTGCAATAGGCATACAGCTTGGCCCGCGGGTGATCGCTGCCAACATCAATGGCCTCGGGAATCATCATGGTTTTTACCATTGGCAATTGCCGCCCACCGTGAACCATCAGTTCAAACACCGCATCAAGCGCTGCCGAATCCGAACTGCCATTGGCAACAACCGGCTTTAAATCGCCAATCGCATCACCAAACAAAGCCGATTCCATGCGGTCTTCATGGCAGCTCATCCAGTTTTGATTGCCCCTGATGGTATTGATTTCACCATTATGCGCCAAAACGCGGAATGGCTGCGCCAATTTCCAGGTTGGCATGGTGTTGGTCGAATAGCGCTGATGATAGATTGCAAAAGACGACACAAAGCGCTGATCGAGCAAATCTGGGAAAAAGGCCGTTACCTGCTCGGCAAGGAACATGCCTTTATAAATGATCGACCGGCTCGACAATGAACAAAGATAAAAATCATTGATCATATGTTTGATAACGGCCTTTTCGATCCGGCGGCGTACCAGATAGAGCTGGCGTTCAGCTTCGGCGGCGTCCATTTCGACCGGCATCGAAAACATGATCTGTTCAATTTCTGGACGTGTCGCAATGGCCTTTGTGCCAAGCGCCTTGATATCTACCGGCACCTGCCGCCAGCCATAGATGCTATGCCCAACCGCCAGAATTTCCTGCTCGACAATACAGCGGCAGCGTTCCTGCGCGCCCAAATCGGTACGCGGCAAAAACACCATGCCAACCGCCAACCTGCCACCATCATCATCATGGCCGGTGCGCGCAATATGTTCGATAAAAAAGTCGCGTGGAATTTCAATATGGATACCAGCACCATCGCCAGTCATGCCATCAGCATCGACCGCACCGCGATGCCAGATCGCTTGCAACGCCTCGATGGCTGATTCGACAACGGCGCGGTTAGGCTTGCCATCTTGTGCCGCCACAAAACCAACACCACAAGCGTCATGTTCCATTTGCGGGCCATAAACACCCGCTTTGGTTAATTTAGCTTCATTCACAGCGCGGCGCTGAAGATAGGCAGCTTCATCAAAATTCTTTGTCATTTTACTCTCCGTATAAGCAGCGGTCTAGCGACCGGCACCAGCGGCCCGCGGCGCATCAGCGGCGGCCATAATCCATTGATCAATCGCCTCAGCCGCATCACGGCCGTCACGAACACCCCAAACAACAAGCGACGCGCCGCGAACAATATCGCCAGCCGCAAACACGCCATCCAGATTTGTCATCATGGTCCGCCAATCAATTTTCAGCGTTCCCCAGCGGGTGACTTCCAACCCGTCCTGGCCAAACATTGTCGGCAAATCTTCCGGATCAAAACCAAGCGCCTTGATCACCATATCGGCAGGCAATTCATGCGCTGATCCGTCAATCACTTCTGGCACTTGGCGGCCGGTTGCATCGGGCTGGCCAAGGTGAATGCGCTGCGCCTGAACCGCGCGCACCTTGTCATCACCAAGAAATGCCTGTGGTGCAGACAGCCATTTGAAAACAACACCTTCTTCTTCGGCATTTTGAACTTCGCGCTGTGACCCGGGCATATTCGCCCGATCGCGGCGGTAAAGACAGCTAACCGATTTGGCCTTTTGCCGAATTGCCGTGCGAACGCAATCCATCGCCGTGTCGCCACCGCCAATCACAACAACATCTTTGCCTTCGGCATTCAGCGCACCCGAATCAAATGCCGCCACATCATCACCAAGGCTTTTGCGGTTTGATACGGTTAGATATTCAAGCGCCGGAACGATGCCATCAAGCCCGCTTCCCGGCGCGGCGATGTCGCGTGCCTTATAGACACCCGTCGCCACCAGAATGGCATCATGCTTGGCCCGAATATCGGCAAAGCTGGTCTCGCCACCAATATCGACGCCAAGATGGAAATGAACGCCGCCATCAATCAGCAATTGGCCACGACGCTCGACAATTGATTTTTCCAGCTTGAACCCGGGAATGCCATACATCAGCAAGCCGCCAATCCGGTCATAGCGGTCATAGATATGCACCTGATAGCCGCGATGGCGAAGCATTTCGGCAGCGGCCAATCCGGCTGGCCCGGCGCCAATGATGCCAATCGATTCCGCCCGCTCAACACGCGGCGCGGCTGGCTTGACCCAGCCCTCGGCAAAGGCGGTTTCGGTGATATGTTTTTCAACCGCACCAATGGTGACTGATTCAAACCCTTTTTCGATCACACAACTGCCTTCGCAAAGCCGGTCTTGCGGGCAAATACGGCCACAGATTTCCGGAAAATTATTGGTCTGTGATGACAATTCATAGGCTTCCTGCATCCGGCCTTCGGCAGTCAGCATCAACCAATCAGGAATATTGTTATGAAGCGGGCAATTCACCTGACAGAACGGCACCCCGCATTGCGAACAGCGCGATGATTGCGTTTCAGCCTCAGCAGCGTCAAAATCATCATAAATTTCATCAAAATCAGCGACACGATTTTCGGCCTTGCGCTTTTCCGGCATGGCCTTATCGGTCGATACGAACTTCAACATCTTTGATGACATATCTGCTACTCCTTAATTTATGCGGCACTGGCGTTACAACGCTCATACTGGCGTTTTACAACCCCGCATCGCCCCATTCAAACTGGCAACGCGGTTTTCCGTCTCGGTCTTTTCTGGTGACTTATCGTCTGCAAAGCCGGCCTGTCCATCGCCGCCGCAACACCCGATCCCAGCGCAACCAACGATATTGATCTTTCAAACGATGCTGGCATCACCCTGATGTTCTGGTGCAATCACCAAAAGCAACCGGCGGTTTACCAAAAGGCTCATCCGGTCACCCGTCCAATTAGTCAACATTCATTACCTTTTTTTGATCATAATTGCAAGTATGATTCAGATGGCACAAATAAATCTATCTTGCCTAACGGTATTATGGCCGAAATGGTACTAATTAGGCAAATAAAGCCAAATCAGATTGATGCTGGTCAATAATCACCTTCTGCGCCTATGATAGCGCCAATCAATGCCACCCATTTGGCCGGTTTGATAATGCGCCTTTACTACTTCGTCTCTAGTAATGCGCCGGTAATAACAATGTGCCTTTGCAAGGAGCCGTACGAATGCCGCTAAGCCTGCTGATTCTTGTTGCCGCCATTCAGGGTTTGACCGAATTTTTGCCCGTATCATCATCGGGGCATTTGGTGATGATTCCGATTGTCACCGATTTTGCCTATCAGGGCCGGGTGATTGATGTGGCAGCGCATGTCGGCACTTTGATTGCAGTTGCCTTTTATTTGCGTGCTGAAATCATTGCCATTGCGGTGGCAATGCTGCGCTTTGGGCGCACTGATCCTGACCATGCACGGCTTGGCATTATGCTTGTTCTGGCAACCATTCCGGTGATTATCGCTGGTTATATTGTCAATTACGCCCATTGGCAGTGGCTTGACATGGTTTACAGCCTCGCCATTGCCAATCTGGTATTTGCCGTCATTTTATGGCTTGCCGACAAGGTGCCTGCCACGCGGCGCGACCTTGGTCAAATCGGCTTGCCGCATGCGCTGATCATCGGCATCGTGCAAATTTGCGCCTTGATCCCCGGTGCCTCGCGGTCAGGCGTGACGATGAGCACAGCACGGTTTCTTGGCTATGACCGCGTCACCGCAGCCCGATTTTCATTATTGCTTTCCCTGCCAACAATTGCCGGTGCTGGCTTGCTCAAAACGCTTGATCTTGTCAAAAGCGGCGATGCCACGCTTGGC